>Ga0182739_1000095_pt1 | contig 178146 bp, 116 predicted proteins | sample eDN5th30CBELigBY_FD_128873 | JGI IMG/M metagenome (GOLD analysis project Ga0182739, IMG submission 128873) | Enriched backyard soil microbial communities from Emeryville, California, USA - eDNA 5th pass 30_C BE-Lig BY (version 2) (version 2) | ecosystem: Environmental > Terrestrial > Soil >...
CAAGCTGTACTCGATTTTCTGACGTTTGCTTCGTTAGCATCATTTCTCACCTCCAAATTAGTTAATTCTATTTTAAAACAAAACAGACTGCCGATAAAGTCCGGAGACTTTGTCGACAGTCTGGCCTGTTGATTGCTTCAACAGGTTTTTTATTTATTCCTTTCAAGAAATAAAGAAAATTAATAAACAGCAATTGTCAGGTTGAGAAGAAGTATGATATTCTATTCTTACAAGGTTAACATGTTGTTAATGATTATTAAGTTAATCATTAATTGTATGTAAATTATCATTGTTTTTCATGTAGGAGGTAGATCACAAGTGAAGCTTGGCATTATCGCACAGCCAGTAGAAGCAAGCTTTCAGATGGCGGCAAGAAGAGGTCTGGATTTCTTAGAGTTTTGTATTAATGAGGGCAATGATGGACAGGAGCTATATAATAATAGGCAGTTAATTAAGCAATGGGTGAATGAATATGGCATTGGTGTGCAGTCAATTGGAAGATGGAAGTCGGAGCGTATCGATGCGCGTGGTCATCTACTACAAGATGAGCTTGAGATTTGTTATCGTCTCATTGATGTAGCTAGTGAACTAGGCTGTACTAATTTTGTAAGTGGATGCAATTACGTCAAAGAGCTGTCTTATTACGAAAATTGTACGGCTGCGATCAACTTTTTCTCTAAACTAATTGAGTACGGAAAGATCAAAGGAGTTACAATGTCTACCTATAATTGCCGTAAAGTAAATTTTGTTCATAACCCGCTGGCTTGGACTATGATTCATGGACATCTTAGTGACCTTGGGATCAAATTCGATCCATCTCATAGTCGTTACTTTGGCGGTGATTATTTGCAGGAAACGAAGGAATGGGGACATCGTTTTAACCATGTTCATCTTAAAGGCTCGCTTATGATCAATGGTGAACGGATAGATGATCCACCAGCTGGACTAGATCAAACGGATTGGAAAACATTTATTGCCCTACTTCGAGTTAAAGGCTATGAGGGAGGGCTTAGTATTGAGCCGCATTCACCGATATGGTCAGGGGAACTTGGCGATCAGGGAATTGATTATACCGTTTCTTATATGAATGAACTATTATTCAGAACCAGATAGGAGGGAAGGGAGCTAATATGATGAAGAAAAAGATAAAATATGCGGTCATAGGTACTGGAAGTAACGCAGAGAAAAAGCATATTACAGGCTATCTCAGCTTGCCTAATGTTGAGCTAGTCGCCGTATGCGATACGAATCGCGAGCAAGCACTTCGTGTAGCTCAAAAATACGGCATAACAAAAGTATATAGTGACTACAAGGAAATGCTTCGCAATGAGCAACTGGATATCGTTAGTGTCTGTACGCCGAATTTCTTGCATGCAGAAATAACGATTGCTGCATTAAAAACAGGTGCTAATGTCCATTGTGAGAAGCCTCTGGCGATGAACGGCGCTGAAGCAAGATTAATTGCTCAGGCTAAGGAAGCAACAGGGAAAATGGTAATGGTAGGCTTAAACAATCGGTTTACGAATGAATCCATGTTTCTTAAGCAAATGATCGATCAGGGCTTATTAGGTAATATTTATCAAGCGAAGGCAGGTTGGGTTAGAAGGAGTGGCATACCCGGACGAGGAACGTGGTTTACCAATTCCAAATGCTCAGGCGGCGGTGTAATGATTGATCTTGGTGTGCATTACCTGGATTTGGTGCTTTATTTTATGGGGCTTCCTCAGCCTTCCGTTATTATAGGCTCGACGTATCAAACCTTTACCAATACAACGTCCCGCAATCGAAACGGCTACAAAGGAAACCCGAATGGTATCTTTGATGTAGAGGATAGTGCAGTAGGCTTATTGCAGCTAGAGAATGGGGCATCGGTGAACTTTGAATTTAGCTGGGCATCCAATATTGAGAACGATAAATTTTATTATGAGCTGCTTGGAACAAAAGGCGGTGCAAGCTTTGTTAATGGTGAACTAAGGATTTTCACTGAACAGGCGGGGACCTGCATTGATATGTCACCACGAATTAACCCTAATATACGAACATTGAATGAGTTCCAACATTTTATCGATTGTATTGATAATGGTAAGCAACCATTGGCTCCGACAGAGGACGGCATCTACATGATGGATATTATTGATGCATTTTATGATGCATCAAGCAGACGTGAGCCATATCATTTCAATAAAGCAGGGGTAGGAGTGTAGACAGTGACAGAAAAATACTATGTTGGTATTGACTTAGGCGGTACGGCGATTAAAGTAGGTTTATGCGATGCTCAGGGGAATTTACTTTGCACTTACGAGGGAGCGACTGAAGCCCAGCATGGTGCAGAACATGTGATTAGCAATATTGCCTCTTATGTAGGTAAGCTCTTAGAACAAGGAAACTATGATTGGAATCTTGTAGTAGGAATAGGAGCCGGCATCCCGGGATTTATGGATATAGAGCAAGGAATTGTAAAGCTATCACCGAATTTGGGCTGGAGAAACGTAGATGTTAAAGGAGCATTGCAAACAAAGCTAAACAGAAACGTTCTAATCGATAATGATGCCAATGTTGCGGCACTAGGTGAAGCGTGGAGTGGAGCGGGTGCAGGCATAGACCATCTCGTTTGCTTTACATTAGGCACAGGAGTAGGTGGAGGCATTATTAGCAAAGGCAGCATTATACAAGGATTTGCAGGAATGGCAGGTGAGTTTGGCCATCTGAAATTAGTAGCGGATGATCAAGCAATTACATGCGGATGCGGTAAGAAGGGGTGCTTGGAGACGGTATCTTCCGCAACAGGGATTGTTTATATGGCTAAGCAAGCTATCGCTAGTGGAGAAGAAACTACACTTGGGCAATTAGCAACGATTACTGCAAAGGATGTTATCGACCATGCGAAAAATGGGGACAGCTGTGCAACAACCATCGTTCATCGTGCAGCTTACTATTTAGGTTATGCAATGAGCTTAATGTCAGTAACAATAAATCCACAACGCTTTGTTATAGGTGGAGGAGTGGCGAAAGCAGGAACTTATTTATTGGATCTAATTGAACATTACTATAGAGAATTGGCAGTGGAGCATAGCCAGGTTGGTGTTGACATCGTTCCGGCTCAGCTTGGAAATGATGCTGGGGTTGTTGGTGCAGCAGGCCTACATCTGTTCACATAAGTCTGAAAAACGATAGAAAATGGTCGTTCTGCGAGTAGAAGCATGATGTATCTATCGTCATAATAAAAGTAAGCACTTTGGTGTTGTCATAAGAAGTGCAAAATATCGCATGTCTTAAAGGTTAACAACATGTAAAAAGTTAACCGTGTGTAATTCTTTGCTTGAACTTCAATTTATTAAGGGAGGAATTTTATATGTCAAAACTTAGAATCGGTATTATCGGATGTGGCGGTATCGCTAATCAAAAGCACTTTCCATCTTTAGCGCAATTGAAGGATGAATGTGAAATGGTCGCATTTTGCGATATCGTTGTAGAGCGCGCTGAACAAGCTGCTAGTCAATACGGCAGTGCTGATGCGAAAGTATATACAGATTATAATGAACTATTAAAGGATTCTTCTATCGATATTGTTCATGTCTTAACTCCAAATGTTATGCATAGCCCAATTGCAATTGCAGCTTTTGAAGCTGGCAAGCATGTTATGTGTGAAAAGCCTATGGCTCATACAACAGAGGCTGCTCGGGCAATGATGGACGCATGGAAAAAGTCAGGTAAGAAATTTACGATTGCCTATCAAAATCGTTTTAGAGAAGAAGTACAAGCACTGTATAAATCATGTAGTAAGGAAGAGCTTGGTGAGGTTTATTTTGCGAAATCACACGCGATTCGTCGCCGCGCAGTTCCGACTTGGGGAGTATTTCCTGATAAATCGCAACAGGGTGGCGGTCCGCTAATCGATATCGGTACCCATGCACTTGATTTGACATTATGGATGATGGACAACTACAAACCGGTATCCGTTACTGGTTCAGTATTCCACAAGCTAGGCAGCTTACCAGAAGCAACAGAAGGCAACATGTTTGGTCCATGGGATCCTGAAACATTTGAAGTAGAGGATTCTGCGTTTGGTTTTATAAAAATGGAAAACGGTGCGACTATTTTCCTCGAATCTTCTTGGGCGCTCAACGTTGTAGAATCTAAGGAAGCGGCAGTAACCCTATGTGGAACAAAAGCGGGAGCAGAAATTAAAGCAGGTATGAGCTATAAAAACAATGAGCTAATTTATAACTCAGCACGCAACGGCATGCTAATGGAGCAAAAAAACTCGTCCTCAGGAAACATTGCATATTTCGAGGGAGGTGCGAATGCACCGGGAGTCCTAGAAGCTAAGCAATGGCTCGATGCAGTGAAAAATGATAAAGAACCACTTGTAAAACCGGAGCAAGCGTATGTTGTAACAAAAATTCTTGATGCGATATACAAATCTGCTGAAAGCGGCAAAGAAATCATTCTTGATGAAGAATAGAATCTATTTCTTTAAGAAAGGAGCACATCAGCATGGCTTTTGTAATGAAGCTAGATTTGGTAGATGTCGTATGTGATAACAGCCTGCAGCATACTTACGTAAGAGATCAAAAGGTTGGCTATCAATTTCAAATCCGTTTAAGTAACTATCGTGGACATTATTTGTCTTGTATTAAAGAGCTGAAAGTAACCGTTGATGGTGAAGCGGTTAATCAGGATGATGTGACGTTCTGCTTAAACGGTAAAGAGTTTACAATGCTGCAATTGCCGCATCTGATCTCGGAATTTTGGAATTTAATTGAGCCTGCGACAATAAAAATTTATAAGCCTGGTGGTTTGGCTTCTGGTTCTCATCACATCGATGTTACATTGCTGCTTCGAATTCCTTATTTGCGTACGCCGGGTAGTAAACAGGAGCATGACTACGCAACGTTGAACTCCTCGGGCAGTAAAACTCTAACAGTGATGTGAAAGGAGAAACGGAAATGAGTAATATTAAACTCGGTGTTTCTTTATACAGCTTTACGAATGAATATGTTAAAGGGAAATTATCTCTTGAAGATTGCATAAAGAAAGCTGCTGAATTTGGTGCGGAAGGCTTTGAACTAGTAGGCACACAAATGCTTTCTTCATATCCCTATGCTTCAGACAAGGCTATTAATGAATTTAAAGCAATGACTAGTGCGTATGGTATTGAATTCGTAGCATATGGTGCCAATACAGATCGCGGGATGCGTTCAGATCGTGATTTAAGGGAAGAGGAAATGCTTCAGTCAGCGATTATCGATCTGCAGACTGCAAGTAAGCTAGGCTGCAAAGTTATGCGCGCTCAGTACCTACTCTCGCCCAATTCACTCGGCAAGCTTGCTCCATATGCAGAGAGCTATGGGGTAAAGGTTGGTGTAGAAATTCATAATCCAGAAACACCTACCTCACCAATTATGCAGCAATATTCAGAAGTAATCGAGAAGACAGGCTCTTCATTTATTGGATTAATTCCAGACTTCGGTTGCTTTGCGACAAAGCCTAATAAACCACATTGGGATGATGCGTTGGCTAATGGTGCGCCAGTAGAGCTACTAGAAATGGCTGCACAATTGCGTTACGATGAGGTACCTCGTGAGGAAGCTAGAGAGCGCTTATTAGAAGCGGGTGCTAATGGAGCAGTTTTGGGAGCTTTGCAAGGAATGTATGGCTTTGTCACCTTCTACAAACAACCAGATTTAGAAGGATTAAAGAAAATTATGCCATATGTCGTACACTTCCATGGTAAATTCCATCATTTAAATGAGCAGTTAGAAGAAGCAAGCATTCCATATCAAGATATTATTCCGATCATAGCTGCATCTGATTTTGATGGTTATATTATGGCAGAATACGAAGCTCACAACACTGGTCAAGCATTAGAGATGACCAAACGACTGTTGCAATTAGAACGAAAACTGCTTACTCAGTAGATAATATTTCAGACTGAACATCATGCTCAACCCATTCATAGAACTTCCTTAGTGGATGAGTCTATGAATGGGTTTTTAATAGACCAGAATTTGAGGAAGGACGTATCCCTGAAACTATGAAAAAGATACCGATGTTCCTTTTAATGTTTAATAATTTTACGGTACTTCTAGGAGTTGGTATCATCATTCCCGTGCTGCCTGAAATTCTAAATTATTTTCAAGCGAGCGGAACGACAGCCGGCTTACTAGTAGCGGCTTTCGGCTTAACGCAGCTACTGTTTTCTCCGCTAGGAGGAAGGTGGTCTGATCGCTATGGACGAAAGCCTTTAATCATCGCAGGATTGATCTTGAATGCGCTATCGCATTTTTTATTCGCTGTAGCTGATCATTTAAGCTTATTGTTTATTTCTCGACTTATTGGTGGTGTCGGCTTAGGACTAACGGTTCCAGCGATTACGGCATATGTTGCAGATGTTACTGATCGGGAGCAACGCGGTAAAGGGATGGGTTGGATCGGTGCATCTGTTAGTTTAGGAATTGCCATTGGACCAGGAATTGGCGGTTTGCTAGCTGATATAAGTATTCGAGCTCCTTACTATGCAGCAGCACTATTAAATGTTTTAGCTTTTCTAGTATCAAGAATATTACTTCCAGAAACAAGGAAAAAGCAAACAATTGAGAAAAGCGAGCAACAAGTTAGAGGAATAAAAAATACTTTGCTGCAACCCTTCTATTATTCTACTTCTTCAGGATTACTAATGCTGCTACTGCTTAATTTTATTTTAGCTTTTGGTTTGATGAGCTTTGAGACTATATTCCCGCTCTTTTCCGATCATCGTTACGGATTTTCAACTAAGCAGATCGCTATTATTGTAACAGCGGGAGCGATTTTAGGTGTAATTACTCAGTCCTTGCTATTAAACAAGTTAAGTATTTTCTTTGGTGAAGTTAGGCTAATCAATATAACGCTTAGCTTAGCTGCTTTTACCTTAGTGCTCATGTTATTCTGGGGCAGCTTTACGATCATATTAATTTTATCGATGCTGTTCTTTACTTTTCAATCTTTACTTCGGCCATTGCTTAGCACCTTGCTATCCAAACGAGCATCGGAAGAGGAACAAGGATACGTAGCAGGGCTCGGTAACACATATATGAGTGTAGGAAATGTGCTTGGTCCTATTACTGCAGGCTTGTTATTCGATGTGCAAAATGGGCTCCCATATATATTTGGAGCTATTATATTAATTCTTGGTATGGTTTGTTTTGCACTTTCTGAAAACAGAATGGAACCCCATTTCAAATATTTGAAGGAGGAGAAATGATGAAACTATCCGTTTTTACTGTGTTATTGGCTCAAAAACCATTGGAAGAAGCAATGGACTATATCGCTGAGAAAGGATTGGATGCTGTAGAAATTGGAACCGGCGGTTATCCAGGAAATGCTCATTGCGATGTAGATGTTTTGCTTTGTGATAAAGGAAAGCTACGTGAATATATGAATGTATTTGCAAGTAGAGGACTTGAAGTCAGTGCATTGAGTTGTCATGGCAATCCACTACACCCACAGCAGCAGATCGCTCAGTCGTTCCACAATGATTTTATCAAAACATTGGAATTGGCCAATGTAATGGGAGTTAAGACTGTTGTTGGGTTCTCAGGTTGTCCAGGTGATCATGAGGGTGCAAAGTATCCAAACTGGCCAGTAGCACCTTGGCCGAATGATTACCAAGAACTATTAACATGGCAATGGGAAAAGAAGGTCATACCTTATTGGTCGGAAATTGCAAAACGAGCAGAAGAACTAAACATTAATATTGCACTCGAGCTACATGGTGGCTTTTCTGTGCATTCACCAGCTACCTTGCTTCAATTACGTGAGGCCGTAGGGAATCGCATCGGAGCCAATCTTGATCCAAGCCATATGTGGTGGCAAGGGATTGATCCTGTTCAAGCAGTGCAAATCTTGGGGCGTGCTGGAGCGATTCATCATTTCCATGCGAAGGATACCTCGATTGATCCAATTAATGTTAACAAGTATGGCGTAACCGATATGCAGTCCTACACACAGATGCTCGATCGTGCTTGGCAGTTCCGAACAGTGGGCTTTGGTCATGATCTAAAAACTTGGGCGGACATTATTAGTGCACTACGCCTTGTAGGCTATGATGGTGTTGTTAGTATTGAGCATGAGGATGGCTTAATGTCTGTAGATGAAGGCTTTACGAAAGCAGTACAAAACTTGAAGCAAATTTTGATTCGAGAGCCATTAGGAGAAATGTGGTGGGTATAGGAAGTTGCATTCTAAAATGAATGTTTAGTTATGGGGAGATCGAGACGTAGTGTGCAGTATGGTTTGATCTTGCGCTGAATTGGTTAAATAAGCATGTAAAATAGACAAATAGAGGCTGAAAAAATAGTATACGTAACAAAGGTCACTTCTCTTGAAAGAGAGAAGTGGCCTTTTTATATAATGTCACAGACTATTGATGGATACAGATCTACTATCATTCATTGATATAATATACAATTATTAGGATTAAATTGTAAAAATATCATAGATTCTTTCTTATTTCTTTGTTATTATTAATATTTGTTTGTAATTAATCTAAACTAATGGATGCTGTTACAAGCTAAACTCAACTAGATGACATCAAGAAAAATATAAGCCCAAACTTAATCAAATTACTGGTCTTATATAACAACAAGGAGACAGATTGAGATGAATGTAAGTAAATTGAAAATTAGGTCAAAGTTTAATCTTTTAATGATTGTAGTGGTTGTTTTTCTTGGGACTGTTATAGGAATTATTACAAATTCTCAAATTAAAACAGAGATGAGAAAAGTATTTGAGGATCGTGTAGCTGTCGAATCTAATCTAGGGCTAACTTTACTTGATGAGAAATATCCAGGAGATTGGAATGTTAAGGATGGAGAGCTTTATAAAGGCTATGTAAAACTCAATGATAACAACAATATATTAGAGAAATTCGGTAGTATGACCGATGGGATTGCTAATATATTTCTTGGAAACTATACAGTAGCAACGAATATCGTGGTAAATGGTGAAAGAAGAATTGGTGCTGATGCAGATAGCTCAATAGCCGAAGCTGTGCTTGATCGAGGAGAAGTATACATAGGTAATGCGGATATCTCTGGTACACCATATGCAACGATGTACCAGCCAATAAGAGACGGAAGCGATAAGATTATTGGGATGTGGCTAGTTGGTTCACCAGTCAATGCCATTAATGAAACAGCAAATTCAGTTATATTAACGATTCTTGCTGTTATAGCATTGACTGGCATTATTGCTATTATCTTTACAATATTCTTTACTCGATCAATTGTTCGACCAATTAATGAAATGAATGAGCAATTAACGGATATTGCTAGCGGTGAAGGGGATTTAACGAAAGAGATCTTTATTAAAGCGCAAGATGAAGTTGGTGATATGGCAACCGCATTTAACAAAATGCTCGGCACATTGCGAGCAATGCTCAATCAAGTTAATGCAACTTCAGAGCAGGTAGCTGTATCATCTGAACAGCTTCTTGCTAGCTCAGAACAGAATGCTGCTGCGACTAATCAAGTCGTGCTCTCGATTCAAGAAATTGCAAGCTCAGTAGAAATTCAAGGCCACAATACTGAGGAAAGTGCTGCAGCCATTAGAGAGGTTACAATCGGCATTCAGCAAATCGCCGATGCAATTAGTGCATTAGCAGATGCTGCGAATGTAACGGTGGAGCAAGCTGAGGTAGGGAATGAGAATATCCATAAAGTTATTAGCCAAATGAATCAAGTCTATCACGCTGCAACAAGTACGAACGAAGTAATTAAGAAGCTAGAGGTTCAATCCATTGAAATCGGAAAAATAATCGGGGTCATTACAAATATTGCTGAGCAAACCAATCTCCTATCATTAAATGCTGCGATCGAAGCTGCAAGAGCAGGAGAAGCTGGGAAAGGATTTGCTGTAGTAGCAGAAGAGGTTGGGAAACTGGCTAAACAATCTAAAGCTTCCGCTAGTCAAATCGTTGAAATCATCAAATTAATTCAGAGTGATACTTTAAAAGCGGTCGAAATCACAACTAACGGAAACATGATCGCCGCGGAAGGATTACAGTTAACAGAAGTGGCGGGAGAGTCGTTTGGACAAATCTTTCATGCGGTTGGAGGAGTTGGTGCCAGCATAGAGGAGTTATCTTCTATTTCTGAGCAAATGTCTGCAAGTATGCAGCAGGTTAATGCATCTATAGAGGAAATTGCTAGCTTGGCAAAATCATCCTCTTCCAACTCCGCGGAAATTGCGACTGCGTCTGAGGAGCAATTGGCAACCGTTGAGGAGGTAACTTCAGCTGCTTCCTCATTAGCGAATTTGTCTGAGCAGCTGCGTTTATTAGTTAATCGCTTCAAAATTTAATTCGTAAATTCAGGGATGAATTGGAACATACTTATAATACCATTGTCTGCCTTCTTAATTTTCGTTATAATATTTCTAAAGTAAAAATCAATATAAAATTGGGAATGATCTCTGCGTTCACCTTTGTGGACGTTTTTTTGTGATTTTGTGATAATAAAGAAGTGAATAGCGACCTTCTTGTTTCTTCACTCCACAACATTAGACTGACAACAAGATTAAGGAGTGTTTGTAATGGCATCAAATCAATCAACTGCACCACAGCAGTTGAAGCGTGGGCTTAAAGCTCGTCACCTCACGATGATTGCACTTGGTGGTTCCATCGGTACAGGCTTGTTCCTTGCTAGTGGTAGTGCAATAGCTGAAGCTGGTCCGGGAGGAGCACTTCTCGCGTATTTAACGGTAGGGATTATGGTATACTTTCTAATGACAAGTTTAGGTGAGCTTGCCACATATATGCCTGAATCAGGTTCCTTTAATACTTATGCAAGTCGTTTCGTTGATCCAGCTCTAGGTTTTGCCCTTGGCTGGAATTTCTGGTTTAACTGGGCGATAACGATAGCCTCTGAGCTTACCGCAGCAACGTTAATCATTAAATATTGGTTTCCGAATAGTCCTTCCTTTATATGGAGTTTTCTGTTTCTCGCTATCATATTCAGTTTGAATTTATTATCCGTCAAAGGCTACGGCGAATCGGAATACTGGTTTGCGATGATCAAAATTGCCATCGTCATCATTTTTTTAATTGTTGGTGTGCTCATGATCTTTGGCATTATGGGTGGATCGAAGCCAGAGGGCTTCAGTAACTTTACATTAGAGGGCGGACCATTCCATGGAGGCTTCTTAGCATTTCTCGGGATTTTTATGGCTGCAGGCTATTCATTCCAAGGTACAGAGCTTGTCGGTATTGCAGCAGGGGAAAGTGAAGACCCAAGTAAAAACGTTCCTAAGGCGATTAGACAAATTTTTTGGCGTATTCTGATTTTCTATATATTAACGATTTTTGTAATTGGCATGATCATTCCGTTCACGCATCCAAGCTTGATGCAATCTGGAATTGAAAATATCGCGGTTAGTCCGTTTACGCTTGTGTTTGAAAAAGCAGGCATTGCCTTTGCGGCTGCGATTATGAATACAGTCATTTTGACTTCAGTGCTCTCCGCAGGTAACTCTGGGATGTATGCTTCTACTCGTGTACTATGGGTGCTTGCTAAGGAAGGCAATGCGCCTAAGTTTCTCAAGAAGCTAAACAAACGTGGTATTCCGATCAATGCGTTATTGGTTACGACAGCAGTTGGTATGCTTGCCTTTCTAGCTTCCTTCTTCGGTGATGGGGTCGTATATTTATGGCTGCTCAATGCATCTGGGATGTGTGGATTTATTACGTGGCTTGGGATCGCCATTAGTCATTATCGTTTCCGCCGTGCATATGTTGCACAAGGTCGCGATCTCAGTGAATTTCCTTATCGGGCTAGATGGTTCCCGTTTGGACCGCTATTTGCCTTTGCATTATGTTTGTTTGTTATTATAGGGCAAAACTTTAAAGCCTTCACAGGTGGCAATATCGATTGGTATGGCGTGCTTGTTTCCTATATTGGTATTCCGCTATTTCTTGGCGTATGGCTAGTCTACAAATACGTTCATAAAACGAAGGTTATTCCTCTTAAAGAATGTAAATTTGATTAGGGCGAGTTTTAAGAAACGCCCTAATCAAAAAAGGACGTGGAGCTCGAATATCGAGCATCACGTCCTTTAATTGTTATATTGACTATTACAACACACGACGAGCAGTTACATAGGTTTTATCCCAAGAGCTGCCTTTAAATGTAGAGATCGTTACGCCCACACCTTTTTTGTACGTATGAAGAATTTTATTGCTGCCCATGTAGATACTAACATGGTTGATTACTCCATCACGATTGGTATCGGAGAAAATCAAATCGCCTGCCTGTAAATTGGACTTCGATACATATTTACCTACTTTTGATTGTGATCTAGAGCTTCTTGGAAGTGAAATTCCATTCTTTTTGAACACATATTGCACGAAGGACGAGCAATCAAATGCGCTCGTAATGCCTGATTTTGCTCCGAATACATATGGCGTACCGATATATTTTTTTCCTGTAGCGATTACACTGCTTGCGGAAGTGCTTGATGCTGCATGAACCGTATTATTACTATTATATGGAGTTACTGATATTCCGCTGAACGCAACTGTTAAGCAAACACCTGCAACTGTAATTACTTTAATAAGAGAGCTTTTATTTAATTTCATATGTTAATTCCTCCTGATGACTTTTATTCTGTAATAGTACAAGGCCTGTCCCTTAAGTAACCACAGTATATCACAGATATTTTTACCGCTATTTACCTATGAGAAAAGAAAGCCTTATTATGCTTGGTAAATGAGAGGGTTATTAGAATAAAATGATAAAACATTAATTTTCAGGGGGTTGACAGAGTGTTTTTTGAAAAATACTCTTACTAATGCATGGAATTTGAGTTATCTTGTCTAATAATGAGGCTCAATATATGAAAAAGTCCAAGTCTGTTTATCATTAACAGCTTGGACTTATAGAGGTCATATTACAAATAATCACGCGAATGCGTCTTCACAACACTCGATTCACGAATGATTAAACGCGGTTCAAACATCACTCGTTCATATTCACCTGTGCGCTGCTCCTGTATGCGCTGAAGCAACAATTCCGTAGCGACTTTTGCAACCTCTGAGTTCATAATCGATACGGTTGTTAATTTAGGAGAGGTAATCTGTCCCCATAGAATATTATCTATGCCTACAACGGCAATATCTTCGGGTACTTTGACGCCTAGCTCCTTGAAGCGATTAATTAAACCGATCGCAACCATATCATTACCTGCATAGACAGCATCAGGCATACGTGATAGGCTAACGAAATAATCCGCTGCTCGTAAGCCGGTCTGCAAAGAAAAGTCATCGCCATAATAAACAAGTGAGCGATCGACAGCATCTAAAGCATCCTCATAGGCGAAATATCGCTCCTCAATAATCTCCTTCGGTGCACCAGCATAGGCAATTCTTGTTCTACCGATGCTTTGCAAATGCTCCATAACGAGCTTACCTTCTTGCGTGGACATGCTAACAATATCTGCTTTAATGTCAGTCTCCAATCGTTTCCCATAGTTAATTAGTGAGATCGGGATCGAGCTATTATTAATTAAGCTTTTTAAATTTTTAGGATAAGCAAGCGGCAGAATAATAAGTCCGTCCACATGAAGCTTTTTTATGTCGCGTAGCAATTCGATCTCGGCTTTTGCATTGCCAAGCGTATTAATTTGTACAACGCGGTAGCCATAGTGCTTGGCTGCTTGTTCAACGGCATAAGCCACTTCCGGCACGAAGGCATTGCGTACATCAGGCACAGCTAGTGCAATTTGGTTCGTTTGACGGAATTTTAAGTTTTGAGCAAATGAGTTTGGAACAAAGCCTAATTCGTCAATGGCAGCAAGCACCTTAGCTTTCGTCTTAGGACTAATCCCGTCTGCATTGTTAATCGCACGAGATACCGTTGCAATGCCAACTCCAGCGTGCTTAGCTACGTCCTCAATCGTGATTTTCTTTTCCATAGAATATACTCCACCTCAACTAATGGAATTGTTTCCGAATTGTAATGAATTGTGTAATGATTATACCATACAAAAGAGTTGCGTTCATGTGAAATACTGTTAAATTTACTATTTATTCAATTGACAAATGGTTATGAAAGTGGAAAAATAGTTTTAGGAAACGTTTCCGAAAGTATTAATTTATTTTCATTTAACATGTAGGAGATGACATCTATGAAAGCACTACGTTGGTATGGACAGAAGGATTTAAGAATTGATAACATCGATGAACCTAAAGCACTTCCTGGTAAAGTGAAAATTAAAGTGGAATGGTGCGGAATTTGCGGTAGTGATTTGCATGAATATACTGCAGGTCCAATTTTCATCTCAAAAGATAGCGTTCACCCTCTAACTGGAGAAAAAGCACCTGTCGTGATGGGCCATGAATTTTCTGGTCAAGTTGTTGAAGTCGGTGAAGGCGTTTCTCGCTTCAAAGCAGGTGACCGTGTTGTTGTAGAACCAGTCTTTGCTTGTGGTGAATGTAGCTCTTGTAAACAAGGCTTCTATAATCTATGTTCTAAAATGGGCTTCCTAGGTCTTGCTGGCGGCGGTGGCGGATTCTCTGAATATGTAGCTGCTGATGAGCATATGGTTCACAAAATTCCTGACAGTGTTTCTTACGAGCAAGGTGCGCTAGTAGAGCCATCTGCAGTTGCATTATATGCCGTTCGTTCTAGTAAACTTAAAGCTGGTGACAAGGCGGCCGTTTTCGGCGCTGGTCCAATCGGCTTACTTGTTATTGAAGCGTTGAAAGCAGCGGGTGCAGCAGAAATTTATGCTATTGAGCTTTCTCCAGAACGTAAACAAAAAGCTGCTGAGCTAGGAGCGATCGTGATTGATCCTAAGGAATATGATGTTGTTCAAGAGCTTCATAACCGCACAAATGGCGGTGTAGATGTTGCTTATGAAATCACTGGTGTTGGTCCAGTGCTTAGCCAAGCATTGAATTCTACAAAAGTGAACGGTGAGCTGATGATCGTCAGCATTTGGGAAAAAGAAGCTTCTCTAATGCCTAATGATATCGTGCTAGCTGAACGTACTGTGAAAGGGATTATTGGCTACCGTGACATTTTCCCTGCCGTCATTAGCTTAATGGCTCAAGGATATTTTGCTTCTGAGAAGCTAGTTACTAAAAGAATTAAGCTTGATGAAGTAGTAACGGAAGGCTTTGAAGCGTTGCTTAAAGAAAGAAATCAAGTGAAAATTTTGGTGAAGGCTGAGTAGTCAGTTACGGAATTAAGCTATATAATATGTAACATAGAGTATATATAGTATAGAGTAGATATAGAATAGATCGTATATAGAATAGATATGAAAAGATGGCTGCTGTGAAGGAATTGCACAGTAGCCATCTTTTTATTTTACTATAAAGCTAGAATATGGTAGACGATGATTCATTAGCTCGTACTTGCTTGTAATATTGAGCAGGTGATAGTCCGGTAAACTGCTTGAACGTTTTGCTGAAATAATAAGGATCATCCATTCCAATTAAATAACCGATCTCCCCAAAGCTCATATGCGTTGCCTTTATTAGCTCTTGTGCATGTCCAATTCGCACTTTGTTTACGTACCTAGTGATTGTATAGCCAGTCAGTTCCTTGAAAATTCGGTTTAGATAGTCGTAGTTATTATCAAATTCCTTAGTGATGATCGAGCTATTTATTTTTTCGGTGTAATGCTTATGAATAAACTCCAGCAATGCCTGTACTTTAATGGCGGTTTTTGACCCTTTATGGTTATTTTGCTGTAACGTTTGCAAAAAATAAAGACGAGATAGTTCAATAAGCATTTCTAATAAATGAAGTGCAGTAATACATCGCGTGTAGTGCTGTTTTCTTAAATAAAGCTGCGACAATTCATTGGAGGAATGTAATAGCTGACTAATACTGCTTTTATCTGAGGCAGTGTAGTACTTTGGGATGTAACAATCTCGCTGATGATCGTTCTCGAGCTGTTCGAATAACATACTTTTCGCTAGTTCAGCCGGATTACTTATTGATACTTTATTCATATCAGAATGCTTAAAGTGAAAGTAGTAGTAATCACAGGTCGACTTTTTTGTACCTTCAAGATGCAGTCCTGGTTCCAGTAACAGGACATCTCCTCGTTTCAAATGATAATTCACATTGTTCTCTCGTAAATACAACTCACCATTTTTAATAACATAGAGCACGTATTCGTCGGTTGTACGATGAAAATGTATCCATGGCGTCGTATAGGAAATATATCCAATAAGTGAAATAGTTGGAACTATCTCAGCATTTATTTTCAGCATGGTCATCACCTCGATATAGTGAAAAGTCGTTTTTATACAAGAACAGTCACTATTATGCATGTTGTCTACGGACAACGCAACCTATAATTTGAGTGAAATCAAAACAAGGTCTAGGGTGGCGATGCTATGAAAAAGTTGAAAATAGGCATAATTGGTGTTGGAGGAATAGCGGATTTTTACATTTCAAGTCTACGTGATCATGCTGAAGCTGAGGTATGGGCGATTTGTGACAGCAATCAGGAGCTATTACAAAAGCGTGGGCAAGAACTTAATATTGCTGAGGATAGAGTATACATCAGTTATATAGAAATGCTACAGAATCAAGAGCTAGACGCAGTGATGATTGGTACACCAAATTTTAATCATATAGCTATTGCTAAGGATGCAGTAAAGTATCGCATGCCGTTTGCATTAGAAAAGCCGATTGCATTGTATGCTGAGGAAGCGGTTGGGATCTGTGCGGAGCTGAAGGCTTCACCGATGCCTCATATGATCTGCTTCTCCTATCGCTATAAAGCTGCAGCGCGCTATGCAAGAGAGCTCATTCAACAAGGTAAGCTTGGAAAGATCTATCATGTGTACAGTCAATATTTGCAAAGTTGGGCGAATAATGAGCAGCTTCCGTTAGTTTGGCGTTTTAATAAATCATTATCTGGTTCTGGTGCGCTTGGCGATTTAGGGTCACATATTTTAGATTTGCATCGCTTTCTAGTAGGTGATACACATCGTGTCGTTGCAGATGCTGACACCATTATACATGAAAGAACGCTGCTAGAAGGCGATGGCAAAGGAATTGTAGATGTCGATGATTATTGTCATGTGCTTGCGAAAATGGATAATGGTATTTCGTCATCGATGCAAATTTCTCGCTTTGCAAATGGACGTGGTAATTATCAACGAATTGAGGTTTACGGATCAAAAGGCTCCCTAGTTTACACTCTGGAAGAGCATGATTCACTTGAGGTTTGTTTCACTGAGGATGGCAATGGTCAATTCGAGAGGGTCGATATCCCTGAGCAGTATAAGGCTGACCAGCTTCAGTCATTCATTAATATCCTCAAAGGTAAAGGTGATGGCTTGGATGCTACAGTGGAAGATGGTTACGTTAACCAACGAACATTGGATGCAATTGTAGAATCTTTCGAAAAGAATAGCTGGATAACTATTTAACAATGGGAGGAATAACGATGAAACCAATTAATGTAACGGTATGGAATGAATACCGTCATGAAAGACATAATGAACAGGTGGCAAGTATTTACCCGCAAGGAATCCATCATGCCATTGCTAGCCATCTGCAGCAACAGGAAGGAGTGTTTGTGAGAACAGCCACACTAGACGAGCCGGAGCATGGTTTGACTGATGAGGTGCTTCAGCAAACCGATGTGTTGATTTGGTGGGGGCATCTTGCTCATCATGAAGTAAGGGATGATATTGTAGAAAAGGTACGTGAGCGCGTGCTTGATGGTATGGGACTAATCGTATTACATTCCGGTCATGGCTCGAAAATATTTGAGCGCTTATTAGGTACGAAAACAGGAACCTTGAAGTGGAGAGATGATGGAGAGAAGGAGCGTATCTGGGTAATTGAGCCGGGGCATCCGATTGCTGAAGGTCTTAATCACTATTTTGAAATACCACAAGAAGAAATGTACGGAGAGCGATTTGAAATCCCTACTCCAGACGAGCTTGTATTTGTTTCTTGGTTTGAAGGTGGGGAAGTATTCCGCAGTGGGTGCTGTTATCGACGCGGTAAAGGTAAATTATTTTATTTCCGTCCTGGCCATGAAACATTTCCGGTCTATCATCAACCTGAAGTTCTCAAGGTTATTAGTAACGCTGTGCGCTGGGGGGCTCCAACAGCAGGTGCAAGCAGTTTAGCTGGACGTATCGATATTCCACTAGAGCCAATTGGCAAGAAAAAGTAAAGACTGAATGATGTGAAAGCCGTTCGATCGTGAACGGCTTTTATTGTGTAGCAATTATACGAGGTGTCTTATATTACTTTATTGGCGATAATATTACGTTTCCAGCAATTATGAAGTTAATCATACTAGAGGTATTAAATTATTTTGTAGGAGTGAATAAGCATGAACAAAGCCTTTTGGAAGGAAGCAGTAGTTTATCAAATTTATCCGCGAAGCTTTATGGACTCTAACGGAGATGGGATTGGAGACTTGCAAGGTATTATCTCTAAGCTCGATTATTTGCAGCAATTAGGGGTTGATGTGATATGGCTTAGCCCTGTATATAAATCTCCAAATGATGATAATGGCTACGATATCAGTGATTATCGTAACATTATGGACGAGTTCGGTACGATGGAGGATTGGGAGCAGCTATTAGCAGGTATTCATGAGCGTGGTATGAAGCTAATGATGGATCTTGTCGTTAATCATTGCTCTGACGAGCATGCTTGGTTCGTTGAAGCACGTACATCAAAAACAAATCGCTATCGTGATTACTTTATTTGGCGACCTGCGAAGAATGGACAGGAGCCGAATAACTGGGTGTCTTTTTTCGGCGGCTCGGCTTGGCAATTGGATGAAGGGACAGGAGAGTATTATCTTCACTTATTCTCGAAAAAGCAGCCTGATTTGAATTGGGAGAATCCAGTTTTACGTAACGAAATATATGATATGATGAATTTTTGGCTTGACAAGGGCGTAGATGGTTTCCGTATGGATGTGATTAACTGTATATCTAAAACGCCAGAGCTTCCAAGTGTTGGGAATGAACGTTATGCATGGGGAGGAGAGCATTTCTTTAACGGTCCGAGTATTCACGACTATTTGCAAGAAATGAACGCCAAGGTGATCGCAGATAAGGGAATTATGACGGTTGGCGAAATGCCAGGCGTATCGGTAGAACAAGCCAAGCTGTACACTGACGAGAAGCGTAATGAGCTGAATATGGTCTTTCAATTTGAGCATATGGATGTGGATTCGGGCTCTGGCGGTAAGTGGGATGTGCAGCCATGGACGTTGAAGGGCTTGCGTGACATCCTGCATAAGTGGCAGGTTGGGCTTAGTGAAGTTGGTTGGAATAGCTTGTATTTAAATAATCATGATCAACCGCGTATGGTTTCACGATTTGGAGATGATGGGCAGTACCGTAAGCAATCAGCGAAAATGCTTGCTACCTTACTGCATACGTTGAGAGGAACACCGTACATTTATCAAGGAGAAGAGCTTGGTATGACCAACGTACGATTTGAATCAATTAACGATTATCGGGATATTGAAACATTAAACATGTACCGTGAGCATTGTATAGAGCAAGGCAAGCCTGAAAAGGAAGTAATGGCAGCCATTTATGCAAAAGGAAGGGACAATGCACGAACGCCAATGCAATGGAACGCTAGTGATAATGCAGGCTTTACAACAGGCACACCGTGGATAGCTGTGAATTCAAATTATACGGAGATTAATGCTGAACAGGCAGTCGCTGATCCCGATTCAATTTTCAACTATTATAAGCAACTAATTATCTTACGTAAGAACCATGAAATTATGGTGTATGGCAGCTATAAATTGCTGCTAGAAGACAATGAGCGAATTTATTGCTATACACGTGAGTTGAATAGTGAAAAGTGGATCATTATTCTTAATTTCTTCGCTAGTGAAGAGGTATTTATATTGCCAGAAGAAATTAAAGAGCACTTAGGAAAACTAATGATTAGCAATTATGCTGATGCAGAGCAATTAACCGATCTTAGCAGTTTAAAATTACGCCCATATGAGGCAAGAGTGTATCGATTGCAGTAGGTTAATTAGTAAATACGATGGGGGAAAATATTCACCTCATCGTATTTTTTTACCCCTAATACTACTTCGCTGCTATTACTAAAGTGAAGAATATTAGACACCAATAGCGTATTGCAAGCGGTTACCTTTATGGTCTAGTGCAGGCATAATGAAATTGTAATTAAACAAAGGGGGAATTAATCGTGATCAACTACAAAAGAAAATGGTTTGCAATGTTAGCGCTAATTTTCGTCGTCATTTTGGCTGCTTGTAGTAACAATGGGGGCAGTAATGGAACAAGTTCTGACAAGAACTCATCTACTGGCAACACGGGAACTAATTCTGAAAATGTTAAAAAGGTTACAATTGAATATTGGCATACGTACAGTGATGCTGAAGAAATGGTATTAACGGAAAAAATTAAGCCGTTATTTGAATCTGAATATCCAAACATTGAATTAAAGCTTACACGAATGCCTTATGAAGGCTTGAAGCAGCAAGTAATCGCCGGTGTAGCAGGTGATGCAGCACCTGATTTAATGCGTATGGATATTATATGGGTACCTGAATTTGCTGCACAAAATGCGTTGATGGATGTAAGTGGATTAGAAGGGTTTGAACAGTTGAAATCACAAGTGTTCGAAGCACCGATGGAAACGAACTTCTATGAAGGAAAATATTACGGACTACCTGTTAATACAAATACAAAGGTTGCTATTTACAACAAGTCAACATTGGCTGAAGCTGGTTTGACTGAAGCTCCTAAAACAATGGATGAGCTTGTTGCTGCCGCAAGAGTATTGAAAGAAAAAGGTAAGTACGGCATGGGTGTATCTGGAATTCATGCATGGGGTCTAGCTCCTTGGTTCTGGAGCTTGGGCGGTTCAATTACGAATGATGATTATACAGAGGTTGATGGTTATTTAAATAGTGAAGCGAGTGTAAAAGCACTTGAAACAATCATCGAGTGGAATAATGAAGGACTTGTGCTTCCAGTAATGCTTGGAGGCGAACCAGGAACTTGGGATGGCATTATTAGTGGTGAATATTTGATGTCTGATGACGGCCCTTGGTTCTACAGTACAAAAATCGCTGAACAAGAAGCGACTGGATATGATCCGCTAGAAGAAACAGTAAGAGCATTAATGCCTGCAGGCGATGGGGGGAGCCGTTCAGTTATTGGTGGTGAAAACCTTGTTATGTTTGCGAATTCTAAGCATCCTGAAGAAGCTTGGACATTTGCACAATGGATGCTGTCTCAAGAACCACAAACCATTATGGCTGAAACAGGCTTGATTCCTGCTAATAAAGCAGCAGCAGATGCAATGAAAGGAATGGATATTCCATTTGTTGATACGTTTGTTGCACAGCTTGAAACAGCATTACCTCGTACACCTATCCCACAATGGGGAGAAGTAGAAGCTATTTTTAACCTCGCTTTTGAAAAAGCAATTCGTGGTGAGCAATCTGCGAAGGAAGCACTTGACGAGGCTGTTAATCAAATTAACGCGATCTTGAAATAGGATCGTTGAAAACGGGCGCTTGACGAGATATTTGCTCGGAGGAAGCGCCCTGTTTTCTTAATCTCATGAAAGGAGGAGTGGGCTCATGTCCAATTCCTTATTAACGCCTGAACTAATTCCTGATCGACCATCGAGTAAAAGCAAGTTTAAAAAAGGGCTCAGGCAGTGGGGAGCGGTATTTCCATATGTAATACTTGGGTTCATTGGAATAGCTGTATTTGTTATATACCCAATGATTCGCAATATAATGATTAGCTTCCAAGACTATAGTATCATGCCGAATGCAGCAAATCCATGGGTAGGCTTTGACAACTACTTGAGAGCATTTCAGGATCCTAACGATCGATTTTTAATTGCTCTACGCAATACTTTTTTGAACGTAATTGCAACAGTACCTGTAAACTGGTTTCTTGCAATTTTCTTTGCAGTTCTTATTAATGCTAAGTTCGTTAAGTTCAAGATCGCTTTTCGTACAATCTATTATTTGCCGATTGTAACCTCATGGATTATTATCGCGCTACTGTTTAAATACCTATTTGCTGATGGAGATGGTGGTTTGATTAACTATGTTCTTCATAAGCAACTCGGAATATTGCCAGAGGCGATTTCTTGGCGTAACAACTATTGGTCGGCGATGGTCATGATCTGGCTTTTCCACATATGGAAAACGGTAGGTTGGGGTGTTGTGATTTATCTTGCAGCGTTGCAAGGTATACCTAAGGATTTATATGAAGCAGCTGATATAGATGGAGCTGACGCATTTCAAAAGTTTTGGCGTATTACAATTCCGTTGTTAGGTCCAATTACACTATTTGTTTTAATTAATCTAATTAATGGTGCGTTTGGCTTCTTCCCACAAGTTTATTTCATTACACAAGGTGGGCCGATGAACCAAACACATGTTATCCCAAGCTTAATCTATATTGAAGCATTCCAAAATCTAAAGTTTGGACCAGCGGCAGCGATGGGTGTCATGATGGGTATACTTGTATTTTTATTAACCTACACCCAAATGAAAAAAATTGGCAGACAGCGGATGTTTTAAGGAGGGGAAATAGTGAAAACGCCATTGCTTCATAAAGTGATTGTATATGCCATTGTTATAGCGGGCGCTCTTTTGTTTGTTTTCCCGTTTATTTACATGATATTAACAACGTTTTTTCTAGGCACTAACACTTTGCCAAAACCAGACCAAGTATTATCGGTCAAAATTAATTTTACAAACTATGTAACTGTATGGAACAAAAACAATTTTGTTAACTACTTTATGAACAGTGTCATCGTAACTACTGTTGCGATGTTTGGATCGCTCTTTCTTGGAGCGCTTACTGCATATGGGTTTGCACGCTTTACATTCCCAGGCAAAGAGCTAGTCTTCCGTGTCTTTCTACTTACAATGTTCATCCCAGGAGTAATCAACATTATTCCTCAATTTGTTGTTATTAAAGATTTGGGATTGGTAAACACGTATAGCGGATTATGGCTAATTTACATTGCTGGAGGAGTTATTGGTAATGTCTTTTTCTTAAGGGGCTTCTTTGAGAGTATTCCCAAGGAGCTTGAGGAATCAGTTCTCATTGACGGTGGTGGCAATTGGCGAATCTTTTGGAATATCTATTTGCCTCAATCACTGCCAGCACTAGGAACGTTGGCAATCCTTATATTTCAAGGTACATGGGAGGAATATTTCCTTGCCTTGACTATTATTAAAAGTGAGGCTTTGCGAACATTACCCATCGCAATTCTTATGTTTAACGACAAGTATTCGACTAATTACGGTCAAGTATTTGCAGCTTCTGTCATTGCCTTGCTGCCAGTTATACTGCTGTACATTACTTTCCAGAAAAAATTTGTACAGTCGGGCTACAATGAAGGTGGTATTAAGGGATAACGATTAGAGTGAATGATGTAAGAAAAAAAGGAGATTATTATGATTGCTTGGCATAAGAAAACGACAATTACATGTTCTAGCATAGCGCTGCTGTCGGGTCTAACGGTAGGTTGTAATAGTGAGCCAAAATCATTAGATCCAACAGTTATCGTAGATTCGGAGCTATTACAATTCATTACTACCGATAAAAGTCGCTACGATCTCAATGAGAAGGTTCAATTTAAACTTCGGCTTAACGGAAGTGAAGAAGCGGGAGATATAATTGTTCGCTATAAGCATTTGGACAACATCATTAAGCAAGAAGCATTGTCTTGGGACGGTAAATCGACCGAGTTAATTTGGGATTGGGAGCCTCCGAGTGATGATTTCCAAGGGTACATGACCGAAGTCTTTCTACAGCAAGACAAACAGCTAGTTGACCAACTCAATATTGCTGTTGATGTTTCTTCCGATTGGGGTAGATTTCCACGTTATGGTTATTTAGCTGATTTTATGGAGATAAATGTTGAGGAACAGCAAGATATTATTGAAAAGCTGAATCGCTATCATATTAATGGAATTCAATTTTACGATTGGCAGTGGAAACACCATATTCCTTTAAAAATGGATGGTGACCAGCCTGCAGAAAAATGGGCAGAAATCGCTAACCGTCTTGTTTCATATGACACTGTGAAAAACTATATTGATCTGGCACATGATAAAAATATGAAAGCAATGAACTACAATCTATTGTTTGGTGCGTATGAAGACGCTGAACTTGATGGGGTAAAAAGAGAATGGGGCTTATTCAAAGATCCTCTGCTTAGCAATCAAGATAGGCATCCTCTGCCAGAAAACTGGGCAAGTGATATTATGTTATACAACCCAGCTAATACAGAATGGCAAAAATATTTACTTGACGAGGAAAAAAAGGTGTTTCAGCATTTGCCGTTTGATGGATGGCATGTTGATCAGTTAGGTGATAGAGGCGTGCTATATGATAGCGATGTACAGAAAGTAAATCTTGCCGAAACGTACAACCCATTCCTACAAAGAGCTAAACAAGAGCTTAATGTTGACTTAGTGATGAATGCGGTAGGCCAGTACGGACAACCGTATATCGCAGATTCTCCAGTCAAATTTTTATACACCGAGGTATGGGATGGTCATCCGCAGTATCGGAATTTGAAAGAAATTGTTGATCAAAATTTAAAGCTAAGCAAGGGACAGTTGAATACAGTATTTGCTGCTTACATGAATTATGATCATGCCAATAGTACAGGAGAGTTCAATACACCAGGTATTCTACTTACTAATGCCGTTATCTTTGCTTCAGGTGGTGCACATTTGGAGCTAGGCGAGAACATGCTTGCGAAAGAATATTTCCCTAACAAAAACTTAAGTATAAGTGAAGAGCTGCAGCAAGCACTCATTCATTATTATGATTTTTTAACTGCGTATCAAAATTTGTTGCGTGATGGCACAGTTGATAAAGAGCTTCAAGTAAACTCGCTGGAAGACGTGAAATTGTCTAACTTGCCACAGTTAGGTGCGGTATGGAATTTCTCTAAACAAAGAGAAAATCAAACGATGCTGCACTTGATTAACTTTACGAATGCAAACAGCATGAACTGGAATGATGCTAATGCAACGCAAGCAGAGCAGGAGGAAATCAGTAATATTAAAGTTAGTATTCAGACTCAAGACAAAGTAAACAAAGTTTGGATGGCTTCTCCAGATTATTATCAAGCTTCAGCTATTGAACTACAATTTGAGCAGAAAAATGATGAGCTAATCGTGACGATCCCTAAGCTTAAATATTACAGTATGCTTGTGCTTGAACATTAAAAGATAAAGCTAGTTAGTTAAGACGCTTATATAAGCGTCTTTCTTCCGTTATTTCAATGTTACAATATGATGTATAACGATGAATTACAAGGATGAAGTGCTAAAAGGAGATAGTTGTTATGCTAGAACGATGGAAAAAGCATAGTCGCGTATCATTTACAACTAAGATGATTGGGGCATTTGTCATTGTTATACTGACATCAACCTTATTTACTAGCTTCTCATTTTATATCGTCTCCAACGGGACAGTAAAGCAAAATGTTAGAGAAAGCTCTATACAGATCGCTAAACAAGGCGCAGATTCGCTTTCCTTTATTTTAAATGCAGGAAGTGATGTGGCAGATATGATTTACATCGATTCCCGTATTCGCAATGTTCTGGAAGGAGAGCCGGATAATGAATCTGATCTCGTAAAGTGGCGTGAGAATGAAGATTATATGAGTAGCTTTCTTAACAATGTTGTATATTCTAGCTCTTTTATAAATATTGTGTATGTCCTTAAGGATCATACGACTGGATGGGGGAGCGGAACATTTTCTCGAATTAAGCTGGCACGTTATTATCTTGAGCAGCAACCATGGGCAAAAGAAGCTGCTAGTTTAGGAGGTGGACTGATCTGGGGGGAGATCCAATCAGATCAGTTGAGCAGTGGCGGCGACAATACAGAAATGGTGTTGCCAATCGGTAGAGCGATCCATGATTTCAATAGCAATGAGCTTTTAGGATATATTCAAGTGAATTTAAATGGTAGAAAAATTATAGATAAAATAAATGAGATGAAGCTTGGAAAGACAGGTAACTTTTTTGTCGTTAATCAAGAGGGGATCGTTATGATTGCTCCAGATATAACAGCAATCGGTCATCCCGTTGATAATCCAGAGTTAATAACCAATATAATAGAACAACCCTATATTGAATTTGAATTTATGCAGCAGCAAACGCCTTATTATGGAGTGAAGCAGCAGCTTAGTAATGGATGGTTACTTGTCGGTGTAGTACCTGTGCAAGAAATAACAGATAAGCTTAGTACATTACATCGCAATATTATTAACTCATTTGGTATATTTACGCTGCTGGGTATAGGGATCGGTTTAATTATTGCCAATCGCGTCACAAAGCCAGTGAAAAAGTTGACACGAGGAATGAAACAAGCGCAAAAAGGGGATTTGTCCGTTCGAATCGACGTTAATACCGCAGATGAATTCGGTCTAATGAGTCATCAATTCAATAAAATGATTGCAGATATCGATGATTTAATGAAGCAGGTGAAGGAAGAACAAAAACAGAAGCAGGAAGCTGCATTAAGAGCGGCAATGCATCGGATAAATCCTCATTTCCTTTTCAATACACTAGGAACATTACGTTGGCTCATTAAGTATGGGCAAGCTGAACGAGCCTATGAAGGGATGTCTGCGCTTACTCGTTTGTTGGAAGCTAATATGGGGAAGAAGGGTACTTTTGTAACGATTACTGAAGAGCTTGACATTATCGAGAAGTATTTAGTTATTTTGGAGCTACGTTACAATAAGCATTTCAAGTTAGTCGTACGTAAAGAGAAGCTTGCTGCGGAGCATATGATACCACGAATGCTAATTCAGCCGCTAGTTGAGAATGCGATATTTCATGGAATCGTGCCTAAAGGAACCGATGGCACAATTGAAATTGATGTGACTAGTGAAGGCAACGCAATAACGATTACAGTGGCAGATGATGGCATTGGCATACTACCTGATCGAATGGAGCTTATTGACTACCTTGAACAAGAAATTCAAGCAGGTCGTACGGGGATAGGACTGATGCATGTGTATGACGGGATTAGACTTTACTACGATTGGGGTTCCGCATTAACACTTGAAAATCGACCGCAAGGCGGTGCACTTGCGCGTATCGAACTATATCCTAAAAAAAGGGGAGATGGTGATCATGATGTGGCAAGCAATTATCGTCGATGATGAGCCAATCATTCGCTTTGGAATTAAAGCTTCTATTGATTGGCAGCAAGAAGGCATTGAGATCGTAGCAGACTGTGCGAATGGAGCGGAAGCATTACAATTGATCCAACAGAAAACGATCGACATCTTAATAACAGATATTAAGATGCCGATTATGGACGGACTAGCCTTAACACGTCACGCTTTAGAACATAATGCCAATATGAAGGTTATACTTGTTAGCAGCTATAACGATTTTGACTATGTTAGGGAAGGTTTGAAACTGGGAGTTGTTGATTACATTCTAAAGCATACGTTAGAACCAGAAGAGCTATTAACGGTTATTACTCGTTGTAAGACTCAATTAGAGCAAGAAAAACGGGGATCAACACGAATATCTGCACTGAAAATGAATGGCTTAATTGATCAACGACGTCATTTTGAAAACAAGCTTAAGCACTATATTATTCAAAGTGCTGTGCAGTTAGCTGACAGCGATTATCCAGAATGGATCAATAGCAATTACACGGCTTTTTGTATTCGTTTAAATGCAGTATCTGCGATTGAGGAGAAACATGGCTACTTGTATAAATCAATTCTACTTGAACAGTTTGCTGATGCGCTATATGGTGAGGTACCGCAAGGTCTAGTTATTCAAACAGCAGAAAATGAGTTGTTCTTCTTAATGCCTACACCCCTAGATAATAATCAGCCTGTTGAACTAATCCAACGAGGATTAAAGAAACTGTTGGAAGAAGATCATACAATTAGCGTAATCATTGGTTATGCTGAAGGCGATAAGGGGATTGATGTACGTCAAGTGTTTGAGTTTAGTAAGAAAGCATGTGAACGTGGATTTTTTGAAGGCAGCGGCATTTATCACTATCATGATGGAATTGTAGTACAGCGACAAGGGGTTAATTTGCCAGATTTATTTCAAACGGAAGGTACGTACAGCGAAGGTAGCTTTCAAGAACTGATTAATACATGGTATTCCGATTGGGCAGAAGGAGGATGTGAGCCACGTTTTCTGAAAGAACAAGCTTGTCGCGTGATTTCAATGAAATATAAACATAATATAGATCCACATGTTTTAGTGGAGACATTTGATCGAATGTTTAAAACAGAGACCTTTGCTGAGTTGTGCGAGACGTTGAAGTTAAGCATTGTAGAATTACGTAAAACTCGGTTGGAAAGTATAGAGCTTGGCATCACTCATCATCCTATTGATCAAGCGCTTGACTATATTAACAGAAATTATTTAGAAGCGATGACGCTACAGCAAGTCGCTGATGCAGTCCATGTGAGCAAAAATTACTTGTCGCTTTTATTCAAAAAGGTGACAGGTCAAAATTTTATAGATTATCTTATTATGCTGCGCGTTCAAAAAGCCAAAGAAATGCTGACTGGAACAAGCTTGAAAGTGTATGAGGTAGCTGAAAAATCAGGCTTCAACGATGTTAAATATTTTAGTAAGCTGTTCAAGAAAATGACTGGATATACTCCAGTGGATTACCGAGAGTATTATTTGCAAGCTGAAGAAGATTCCAATTGAAAAAGGAGACTAGATAGGATGTACAAGTTGGATGATTCAAGAAGTAATATCATTAGTACGATAATCACTTGTTGCCTACTATTTATTTGTATCGGTTGTTCCAACAGTTCAATTATAGAAGATAAGAATGGTGTAAAACGAATTGGTGATGAACCGGAGAAAAGGGTCGTAATCTGGCATACGTATAGTGATGAGGAAACGATAATTTTCGAAAAGGAAGTTATTCCTGCATTTGAAGCTGCCTATCCTGATATAAAAATCGAATCTATTAGACAAAATCATAATCAGGAGTATCATGCTGCATTAATTGCTAGGGCTACTGCTGGTAAGTCACCGGACATTATACGGATGGATTACACATGGATTCCGCTGTTTGTAGAACGTAGTTTATTACAGCCGCTCAACGATTTTCCTGACTTTAATAATGTGTCAAATAATTTGCAGGAACATATGGTCGAGAAGAACACATACGACGGTAAAACATTTGGACTGCCGCTAAATATTTCGACTAAAGCGGCAATCTACAACAAAACGTTATTGGAAAAAACCGGAGTAAGCCAACCTCCAGAGACCTTTGCTGAGCTAGTAGAGCTTGCGCAAAGTAAAGGTTATATAATTGGGATGAGCGGTACGGAGCTATGGAATAGCTTGCCATATTTTATGGCATTAGGAGGGACAATTGCGAACTCCTCTTTTACACAAGCGACAGGCTTTTTTGACAGTAGGGAAAGCGCGGATGCAATTAAGCAACTATTAGAGCTACATCAGCAAGGAGTTATTAATCCTTATATGCTAAAAGGGAGTATAGATTTGTGGAAGGAAGTGTTTAGTCAAGGGAAGGTCATTATGATTGATGACGGACCATGGTATTATAGTATTCTGCTCAATTCCTCTAATGTAGATGTTGATTTGTTAGAACGAACAGTTCCTACGCCATTTCCAAGCAAGGCAGGTTCAATTATTGGTGGTGAAAGCCTTGTAATGACGAAGTATGCTAGTAACAAGGATGAGGCGTGGACATTTATGAGTTGGATGACTACTCAACAAACCCAAATGAATTTGTTTAAGGCGGGCTTAATTCCTTCAAATGTTGAGGCATTGGAAGCAGGAAGAACTCAGGAAGGTATCGTCAATCGCTATTTGTCCACTTACATTGAAGCGATTGACCAAGCTTTTTATCGTCCTTCTATTCCCCAGTGGACGGAAATCGAAAGCATCTACAATGATGCATTTAGTGACATTTTTATAGGCGGACATAACATTGAGCAGACGTTGAAGAGTGCTGCTGAGCGTATTGATGTTTTACTTGCAAAAGAGTGAGTGCGATAGGGGCAATGCTGCTTCATCGACTGTTTGTGAAAAGATAATTACTTTCTAATAATAGTAGAAAATTACTATTTTTATAGTAGAAGTGAAGAAATGTCGACCAGCCTCTGGGATCATTAGAATCCGTATTTTAAACCGGCTACCTTCACACCTTATTTGAATCAGTTTAGTATGTTGGGTCCAAAGAGATCGTGTATAAGAAAATGGAATCGATATGACTATGTGAAGACTTCCAAGCAACTTCATGAACGCATCGACCAATTAACAAGGTTGGATGGACAAGTTCCTGATATCGTATTTGAAGCGATAGGTGTATATTCTAAAGCTTTAGAAAAGTTACTCAGACCACGGGCACGTATACTGCCGTATTAATCCACTTGAAGCAAACCTTCAGATGGCTTCTATGCGTCGTAATATGACAGATTTGAGTGATGCTCATGAATTGGCAAAATCGCACTTTAAATCAAAACGCATAACGACATATGTACAGGATAAATAATATGAACAGATGCGTGCCACGGCTAGTAAAGGAAGAGCTAGTAAAGCAAATGACAGCTATGTCTGAAGGAAGTTTTTATGATTTGTACTGTGCTGATGACAAAAGGAAAATCCAATCATTTTGTAGACTACTATTACAAATTAAAAACGCAACCTCAGAGGAAGCTTGAGGAAAAATATTTTGAAATATGGAGTTATGAAACAGGGAAAAAGGAGACATCTGAAGAATGGAGATTTTTTGCTAGATATCACCTTCAGGGGTGTCTTTCAATTATTGAACGATGGGTGGAGAGTAATTTCGCTTATCCAAAGGATAGTCTTACTAAGCTAATCCTAACAATAGATACCAATTTTGATAATATCATTCCACAGTAAATTCTATTCAATCCCCACAATGTCTTGAAAGTGCAAGTTTTGTGTCGTCTAAGTGTTAGAGCGCTCTGCTAAAAATAACTATGATTATTACAAAGTACGTAGTAGTTGAATTTTTAGTAGAAAGCGAGATGGACGATATGATTAGACATTCGTTTAATAGCGGTTGGACGATAGGCGCCAATAAAGGTTTTTTTAATATGGCTCCTGGTGAACCTCCTCAACCGATTACGTTGCCACATGATGCGATGATTGCACAAAAACGCTCTGCTGACGCTGTTAGTGGTAACAAAAAAGGATTTTTTCCAGACAAAACCTATGATTACGTAAAGCTGTTCGAAGTGCCTGTTGAATATAAGGACAAGCGTGTTACCTTAGAATTTGAAGGGGTTTACATGAATGCAATGGTTTATATTAATGGCGACTTTGCTGGTCAGCATCCTTTTGGCTATTCAAATTTCTATATAAAAGCAGATCCTTTCCTAAAATACGGTGAAGAAAACGAGATTAGAGTTGTTACGAAAAGTAATGACGACTCCCGCTGGTACACGGGCACAGGCATTTATCGCAATACCAAAATTATGGTTGCCAACATGGTGCATATTGAGGTGGACGGGGTAAGGATTACTACTCCAGATATTACCGATGAGCGAGCAATCGTCAACATAGAAACGAATGTTGTAAATGAAGGTGTACATCCTCAAACAACAACAGTCATTACTGAAATTCTTGATGCGGCAGGCAATGTTGTTGCGACAGACACAGCACCACTAACAGTTTTCGCTGGTGGAAAAGAAAAGCTACGTCAGCGCCTATATGTAAAGCAGCCGAATTTATGGAATGTGGATACGCCATATTTGTATATATGTAGAAGTAAAGTAATGGATGGCGATACGTTACTTGATGAAGAGACTCATAAATTTGGCATTCGTTCCTTGTCCTTAGATGCAGTTGAGGGCTTGAAAATTAATGGAGAAGTCGTTAAGCTACGTGGTACTTGTATACATCATGACAATGGTGTCATTGGCGCGGCAACATTCGCACGTGCAGAGGAGCGTCGCATTCAAATTCTTAAGCAAGCGGGCTTTAATGCGATTCGCAGTGCACATAACCCAGTAAGTAAAGCGATGCTTGATGCTTGTGATCGTCTAGGCATGCTCGTGATGGATGAAAGCTTCGACATATGGACGGTCAATAAATCGAACTATGATTATGCACTGTATTTTCCTACATGGTGGGAGAAGGATATTGAAGCAATGGTTAATAAAGACTTCAATCATCCATCGGTCATTATGTATTCGATCGGCAATGAAATTCAAGAGGTTGGTAGCCCTCATGGTGCTGCCTGGGGAAGAAAGCTTGCAGAAAAAATTCGCAGCTTAGATAGCACACGTTATGTAACAAACTCGATTAACGGGATGCTTGCTGTTATGGATAAGCTTATTAAATTAATGAGCGGCGCAGGTGGAGCAGCTGGTGGAGCAGGTGGAGCAGCTGGCGGAAGTGGCACAGCCGCAACAGGAGCGGGAAACCCAGAAGCAGGAGGCTCAGGCGCAGCTAAAAGTGAAATTGCCGCTAGCAGTGCTGAAGCTAGTACAGATGCTGGCGAAGCTAAAAAGCCAAGCCTGTCTGGTGATTTGAACACAGCAATGGCTAATGCGGGCGAATCGATGAAAAGAGCGCAAAATAATCCGCTTGTCACCAAATCACTTGCTGAATCATTCGCGGCGGTAGATATTTCAGGCTATAACTATGCGGATAATCGCTATGTGATGGATAAGGAGCTATTCCCGAATCGCGTCATTGTTGGCAGTGAAACGTATCCGAGAGATATTGCCTCGAACTGGAAGCTTGTGCTGGAGAATGGTCATGTTATCGGTGACTTTACATGGACGGGCTGGGATTATCTTGGCGAGGCTGGCATTGGAAAAACTGAGCCAGAGGAATTAAATCCAATTACTGGACTAACGGGTGGATTCCCATGGGTTGCAGCTTACTGCGGCGATATTGATCTTCTTGGTAATCGTCGTCCAGCTTCGTATTATCGTGAAATTGTATTTGGCTTAAGAAAACAGCCATATATTGCAGTGCAGCGCCCTCAGCATTATGGTGTTAAGCCACCAGTAAGTCCTTGGAGCTGGAGCGATAGCATCAGTAGCTGGAGCTGGGATGGCTTTGAAGGGAAGCCAATTGTTGTAGAGGTTTATGCCGATGCTGATGAAGTAGAGCTATTACTGAATGGACAATCAATCGGTAAAGCTGCTGCCGGTCAAGAAAATGCTTATAAAGCGTTATTGGAAACGACCTACACACCAGGCGAGCTTTTAGCTATTGCATATGTTAACGGTATAGAGACAGGACGGTTCTCGTTGCAATCGGCTAATGCTACTACTGTGCTAAAAGCTGAGGTTGATCGCCCGCAAATAAGTAATGATGATAATGACTTAGCGTACGTCATGATCTCACTAGTGGATGATCAAGGAATCCTTAAACCGCTAGCCGATCGTGAAATTACTGTAACTGTAGCTGGTGCAGGTGATCTGCAAGGATTGGGAAGTGCTAAGCCGAAGAGCGATGAGGATTACTTTGACAGCATCCATACTACTTATGATGGTTATGCACTAGCAGTTATTCGCCCTAGTGGAACAGGAATTATTACAGTAACGATTGAGGCGGAAGGCTGCACTGCGAAAACAGTTACAATTGAAGTGGTTTAGTTAAGCATAAATAAAAGAAATGAGAACATCGCAGGTTAAGAGCTATTGTAGCTGTAAATCTGCGATTTTTGTTTTAGCTGAACAATTATTCTGTTTATCGAGAAAGTCGTAAAAGTGCAAAAGGAATGTCGCAAGAATGTTAGAGACCTTACAAATTAACAGGTATGCTAATGATAACTTTAATTTTAGAAGTTGGATTAACAAAAAGATAAGCGATGATCGAAAAAAATCTTTAAACTATGGAGGGAAATATGGAAACATATAAAAACCAACATGCAACTGTTGAAGAGAGAATTCAGGATTTGATGTCAAGAATGACACTAGAGGAAAAGGTAGCACAATTGGGGGCACTTGTCGTCAATGATGTCGTCGATGGTGATAATCAAATCGTTCGTCAAAAGCTGGAGAATTTATTGAATGTCGGCTGCGGTCAAATTTCCCGATCCAATATGTTATTAGGCGAAATTGAACCTGAAACCGCGATAGCTCTTGTTAATGAACTGCAGACCTATTTGATCAACGAAACTAGGCTTGGCATTCCAGCAATTCTGCACGAGGAATGCTTGAACGGTGTACAAGTGAAGTATGCGACGGCATTTCCGCAAAGCATTGGAGCAGCAAGTACATGGAATGATGGGGTGGTTCAGAAGATGGGGGACATTCTCCGCCAACAATTACGAGCAGGAGGAGCGACTCAAGGGCTCGCGCCTGTATTAGACATCGTTCGAGATGCAAGATGGGGGCGCATTGAGGAGACCTATGGAGAGGATCCTTATCTAACCTCGGCGCTAGGTACGGCATATGTGAAAGGGCTGCAAGGAAACAATTTAGCAGAAGGAGTTATCGCAACTGCAAAACACTTTCTCGGTTACGGCGCATCAGAGGGCGGGATGAACTGCGCGCCTACTCATATTAATAGCAGGGAATTGCGGGAGGTATATGGCAGACCATTTGAAGCGGCTATTCGTGAAGCGGGATTAGCGTCCGTCATGAACTCCTACACCGAGCTCGATGGTATACCCTCCACAGTTTCTAAAGAGCTATTATCAGATATTCTACGTGATGAGTTTGGATTCCAAGGTATTGTCGTCTCCGATTACGGAGCAATAGAGCTGACGAATCAATATCATCGTTTGTCATTAGATGCGGAGGAAGTTGGCATTCAGGCGCTGAGTGCGGGAATGGATGTGGAGCTACCGTATACGAAATACTACGGTGACAATCTAGTAAAAGCGGTTCAAGAAGGCAAGCTAGACATTGCGATTATTGAGCAATCGGTAGAAAGAGTATTGAGATTAAAGTTTCAGTTAGGTCTGTTTGAAAATCCGTACGGTAGCCCTGATCAGCTGAAGGAAATCTACACGTCAGAGGAAAGTAAAAAGACTGCTAATCAAGTAGCTAAAGAAAGCATTGTATTATTGAAGAACGAGCAAAGCATTCTCCCACTTAACAAAGACATACAATCCATTGCAATTATTGGGCCTAATGCTGATAGTGTACGTAATCTTCTAGGAGATTACAACTACGCTTCAGGAATCGAGGGACAGCTTGGAATGTTCGAATCATTTGCAAAAGATAACGTGACTCCTGATTCCAAGGCTGAAATAATTAATCGAATTAAGCAATATGAAGGATTTATATTAACTCATTTATCGGATACAACAGGTCAGGAGTATAAGCAGTTGGACGATGTACCGAAAGAGCTATTAATTCCGATTTACAATAGTGTGATGGAGCGGACGAAGGGTGAAGACAGTCAGAAAAAGCTAAAAAATATGATCGCGATTATGCAGGAGAAAGGCATGGATTCTGTCGTAAAGGCTTGTCATGACATAAAAAGCGTACGTGAAGCGATTGAGGCGAAGGTTTCTCCAAATATGCATATTCATTATGCGAAGGGCTGTGACATCATCGGTGGCAGTGATGAGGGCTTTGCAGAAGCGATCCAGGCTGCCCAGAAATCCGATATTGCAATCGTAGTTATGGGCGATAAGGCGGGTATGGATGCTGGCTCGACAACAGGAGAGTCGCGAGACCGAGTAGACTTAAATTTGCCAGGACGTCAATTGCAATTACTGAAGGAGTTACACGCTACAGGAACTCCAATTGTATTAGTGCTCATCAATGGTAGACCATTATCATTGCTGTGGGAGCATGAAAACATTCCAGCAATAGTGGAGGCCTGGTTGCCAGGCGAACAGGGAGCAGATGCAATCGCTGAGGTGTTGTTTGGAGAGTACAATCCAGGCGGGAAATTGCCAATTTCATTTCCTAAGTCAGTGGGACAAGTTCCTGTATTCTATAACCATAAGCCGTCTGGTGGTCGTTCACAATGGCAAGGTGACTATGTGGAAATGGATACGAAGCCGTTGTATCCATTTGGATATGGTCTTAGCTATACAACTTTTTCTTATAGCTCACTTGAAATTAATAGTGCGGAGCAAGAAAATATTACGATTAGCGTTAATGTCAAGAATATCGGAACAGTTTCTGGTGACGAAGTAGTTCAGCTGTATATGAATCAGCTTTCTTCAACAGTAACAAGACCAGTTAAACAGCTGTACGGCTACAAGCGACTTACCTTAGAGCCTGGAGCTGAGGTGAAAGTAACCTTTGCTTTCCCTATAAGCTTAATAGGCTTCTACAATGCACGTAATAAGTTTGTCGTCGAGCCAGGGCATGTGAAAGTGTTTATTGGTTCTTCAAGCAACGATGTGAGAGCAGAGTCCTCATTTTACATTCAAGGAGATAAGGATATTGCCATTCATCAGAAGACATTCTTTTCTGAAGTGAGGTTGGAGCGTCTGTAGTCTTTAAAGTACAAGTATCATATCGTCAAAGTGTTAGAGCATTCTTCTGAAAGAAACTATGATCATAGCTAACACAGCTTTAATAGATTCATAAGAAGCAGGAGGTCAGAGGTATGATACGACATTCATATGTGCATGAGCAAGAGTGAATAAAAGTAGCTTGTTGTATATACTTCTAGATATAAAAATGCTAAATCCCGTTTGTCATCAATCTGAGGCGACCACTATGAAAGTGGTCTTTTTTTATTTTTAACGAAACTTCCTTGTCATTTGATGTCGGATAACTACTATATAAATGTCGTCATAATGCAAGAGGCAAGAGTAGTGGATGAACTAAGATAAAGACAAGCTTAAGGATTGTATTCGACGTCAATATCAATCACTTAATAATGGAAAGGAAGGAACTTCATATGGGACAAGCCATACCTGCAACATCATCTGTTGAGCCAAAAAAGAAAAAAAGTAAGATTAATTTTAAACGAACATGGCCATTATTCGTCATGGTTGCGCCAGGATTGTTATATTTGCTAATTAATAACTACATTCCAATGTTTGGAATTTTTATCGCATTTAAAGATATTAATTTCGCTAAAGGGATTTTTCAAAGTGATTGGGTGGGCTTCAAAAACTTTGAGTTTTTATTTACAACATCTGATGCTTACATCATTACACGTAATACGATCCTCTACAACTTAGTTTTTCTAGTGCTAGGAACGGTTCTTGCTTTACTATGTGCAATACTGCTCAACGAAATAAAAAGTAAATTTGCTATGAAGTTTTATCAAGCGGTTATTGCTATGCCGAATCTAATTTCTTGGGTCATTATTAGTTATTTAGTATTTGCCTTTCTAGGTGCAGAGACAGGATATGTTAATAATACGATCTTTCCTTGGCTTGGCGTCGACGACTGGATTATGTGGTATATGGAGCCTAAATATTGGCCGTATATTTTAACGACAGTGCATTTTTGGAAGTCAGTTGGTTTTTCAAGTATTGTCTACTTTGCTTCCATTGTAGGTATTGACCATAGCTATTATGAAGCAGCTAGGTTAGATGGCGCAACACGTTGGCAGCAAATTACCAAGATTACAATTCCGATTATGATGCCAGTAATCATTATGCTAACACTTCTTGGTGTAGGTAGAATGTTCTATTCAGACTTCGGTTTATTCTATCAGGCGACCAATAACTCAGGCGCTTTGTTTAATACAACAGCAACGATTGATACGTATGTATTTAATGGCTTGCTAGGATTAGGTGATATTGGGATGTCCACTGCTGCAGGGGTATATCAATCCATTGTCGGCTTTATACTAGTCATCTTATTTAACTATCTTGTGCGTATATACGACAGAGACCAAGCACTATTCTAAAGGAGGTAGCATTGTGAAAAATGAAAACAGAGGCTGGGCGCTCGCTGGGCATTTATCATTTATCTTTTATACAATGATTGTACTGATTCCATTTGTTTTATTAATATCTGCATCGTTTACCGATCAGCAAGCAATCTATGCTGAAGGCTTTAAGTTTTGGCCATCAAAGTTTAGCATGGAGGCTTACAATTATATCTTTGCGGCTGATTCTGGTATTATGCGAGCTTATGGTATCTCGATATTTGTAACGGTAATTGGAACAGCAGCCAGTGTCATGATTGCAGCTTTGCTAGCCTATCCACTTTCAAGAAAAGAAATGCCGTATCGTAATCTACTTATGTTTCTGATTTTCTTTACGATGTTATTCGGCGGTGGTATGGTACCGAGCTACATGGTATGGACACAGTTATTCGATGTGAAAAATACGATCTGGGCGTATATTGTCCCTGGATTTTTAATGAATGGATTTAATGTTATGCTTATGAGAACCTTCTTTGCCAATACGATTCCGAAAGAATTAATAGAATCTGGTGAGATGGATGGTGCGGGTGAATTTAAGATTTTTGCGAAAATTATTATGCCACTTTCCATGCCGATACTTGCTACGGTCGGCTTAATGCAATGTCTCATGTATTGGAATGACTGGCAAAACGGAAAAATTTATATTACCGATCCCGATTTATTTAGCGTTCAGAATTTGTTGAATAGAATTATGGAAGACATTCAGTTTATTAAAACGAACATGCCAATGAATACTGGTGATGCACTAGCATCCATGCCGTCAGATTCCGTTCGAATGGCGATAGCGGTCATCGGAGTGCTTCCGATTTTATTAGCTTATCCATTCTTTCAAAAATACTTTGTTAAAGGGATTATGATTGGCGCGGTTAAAGGATAAGCAGCGGAATGAACATGTCGGATAGATGACATTGGAATGTCGTAAAAGTGCAAGTGATGATTATTGTTGATTTGATATTCTGAAGGTGTCAAAAATAAATCGCCAATATAAGGGGGAAGTAAAATGAATAAAAAGCTTCATAGCAAAGTTGTAGTATTGCTGCTAGTGCTGTCATTGTTAGCAGCGTGTTCAAGCAACGGTAATAAAGAAAATTCGCCTAACGACAAACCGGTTAATAATGCTTCTGAACAAGGCAACAATGAAAGTGGATTGGAGCATTATGACTTAACGATGGCACTACCGATCATTGGCACGATACCAAAGGATATTGAAAAGATTGAAGCAGAGATTAATAAGATCACTGAAGCAAAAATTAATACAACCGTTGAAATTTTGCCAATCGGCGTAGGTTCCTATGTTGAACAGCTGAACCTAAAATATTCAAGCGGAGAGAAGCTAGATCTAGCGTTTATGTTCCCGCAGCTATACGGATCTAATGTTGCATCAGGTAAATTGCTAGCGTTAGATGAGCTTCTGCCGGAATATGGACAAGGAATCATTGAAGCAATCGGAGAAGAATATGTAAATGCTCCTCGAATTAACGGAAAGCTATATGCTACCCTAATTGGTGATTCTTACGTAGGTAAAGGCACGATGTATTATATGCGTAAGGACATTGTAGAAAAGCATAACATCGACACAGCATCAATTAAGACTTTGGAAGATATTGAAGAAGTATTAACATTAATTAAGGAAAACGAGCCTTCGTTAACTCCACTTGCTGTTTCAGCAGGTATGGGGCCAGTCACAGCTTATACTGATTATGATCCGCTCGAAAACGGCTTTGGCGTATTACCAAACTTTGATAATAATCTACAGGTTGTTAATCTATACGAAACGCAAGAATATAAGGATCGTTTAGCGCTAGTACACAAATGGTTTAAGGCAGGATACATTAATAAGGATGCAGCTACTACGACTTTACTGCCGCATGATTTAGTAAGTTCTGGTCGTGCTTTCAGTTTAATCGCACCAACGAATAGTGACGAGCTATCGCATGCTGAAACTGAACGTCAATTGGGATTGGAAGTTGTAGGAGTAGAATTAATACCTGCTCACTTAACAACACAAAATTTAATGACCGGTATGTGGACGGTTGCTCAACAGTCTGAAAACCCTGAAAGAGCAGTAATGTTCCTAAACCTAATGTACTCCGACGTACAAGTAAATAATTTACTAGTATGGGGGATTGAAGGTGAGCATTATGTGAAGGTTTCAGATAATCAGGCTGGATTCCCAGAAGGTCAAGATGCGAATTCAGTTGGATACAATATGAGAAACTTTGCTTGGATTATGGGCAATTTGAAGCTTTCTTATCTTGCTGAGGACGAACCAGCTAATAAGCGTGAAATTTTAGATGAATATGCAGCTAACACGAACGTGTCCAAAGCACTTGGCTTTACGTTTGATATGGAGCCAGTAAAAAATGAGCATGTAGCTTTATCCAATGTATCTGACCAGTATAGAGCGGCACTGGAAACAGGTACAGTTAATCCTGAAGACAAGCTAGATGAGTTTAATCAAAAATTAAAAGCTGCTGGACTTGAAAAATATATTGCAGAAAAACAAGCTCAGCTTGACAAATGGGCAGCTGAAAACCAATAATTGATATTCATTCTAAGGGAAACGTCTCTCCAATATTGAGGAGAGGCGCTTTTCCATTTTCAAATTGAGATCAGGGAGTGTCTAATTATGCAAAATCAGGGAATAAAAAACACACTAGGGTTTAAACTTACACTCAGCATATTTATTATGACGCTCCCTCTCGTGGGGATGCTAGTATATACCAACTTCTATGCTATTCAAGTCGTTCGTGAGCAAGTATCAGAGACGTATGTCAATACGTTAGAGCATCATGTGAAGCAGATAGATGATGACTTAGCTTATATCGATTCTTATATTAATTCAATCAATGGTATGGGGGCATCCGATCTCATTTCTTTAAGTTTAGCAGCCTCGGAAACAGAATATTATATGTCAAAAATCTACTTATTTAATAAGTTAAAAGATGAGTTTTCATATTATCGCTCGCTTAATGGATTGTTTGTCTATGTTGAAGGACGCCAAGAGTATATGGAGGTCATCAATGATAGCTTTGGCCTTAATGAACGTTTAAAGGTTCAGCAGTATGTAATAGCACTTATTGAAAATAGCATGTTGCCTCAAAAAACAGGAAGTATGAAATGGCAAGTAATGGATATTGATGATGAACATTATATTCTTGATATTGTACAAGCAGGGGATGTTTATCTTGGAGCTTGGATAAAAATGGAGTATTTATTGAAGCCGATTAAGGATCTAAATCTAGGAGTAGGCGGTGAAATGCTATTTGCTGATCTTCAAGGGAATCCGATAACGAAGTCATTGCAGGCGCGACAATATGATATTACCTTTAATAAAGGATCAGATGCATATTTTTTGTCTGGTGAGGGAGACAAATTTTTAATTATTGGCGAACAGTCTAGCAAAGCCAATATCGCTCTTTACGCTTTACTACCTGATAGCGTCATTCTAGAAAACCTTCCATTTTTACAACGCTTGATCTGGATTATTACGATCATTGTGTTATTGTTTATCCCTTTTGGCTTTTATACAATGATTCGCACCTTCCTCGTTCCATTGAAGCGATTGCTAATGGCAATGAAAAGGGTTCGCAGCGGTGACTGGAGTGTACGAGTGGATACAGAACGTTCCTCAACCGAATTTATATTATTAGGCTATTCCTTTAACTCGATGATGGAAGAAATTCAACGCTTGCGTGTCAATGTTTACGAAGAACAGCTGAACAAGCAACGAGAAGAGCTGTATCGATTACAGCTGCAGATTAATCCACATTTTTTCTTGAATTCACTTAATATTGTATATAACTTAGCGAAGGTGAAAAATTTTAATGTCATTATGGATATGGCGATGTCATTAATAAGGTATTTCCGTTACCTATTCCGAAGCAATACGACGTTTATTAAGCTGAGGGATGAGCTAGAATTAACACGCAACTATCTTAATATACAAGCACTGCGCTTTCCGAATAAATTAACGTGGGAGTTTAGTTCGCCAGATTACTTATCTGATATTCCGATCCCACCACTAGTTATTCAGACCTTTGTAGAAAATTCGATTAAGCATGCTGTAACGTTGGAGGACTCAATTCATATTACAATTAGTACAAAATATATCGATGAGGAAGGGTCAGGGTTTATTATAGAAATTCAGGATACGGGGACTGGCTTTGAGGAAGAAACGCTACAGAAGCTGCAAGCGGGGAATAACTTGTTAACGGATCAAGGAGAGCATACAGGAATATGGAATGTTCAACGTAGATTAGGGATTCTGTATAATAATTTAGCTATAGTTACATTTAATAACGATTCCGAAACAGGAGGAGCGCTTGTAAGCATTACGTTACCAACAGAACTTCATGAGGAGGGCGCAATATGAGTTATCAGCTGTTATTGGTAGACGATGAGGTACATGCGATTGAAGGGGTTAAATCCGACCTTGATCTCGCTAAGCTAAATATTAATCAATTATTTATCGCCAATAATGTGAAGCAGGCCAGGGAGATCTTACTGCAAGAGCATATTGATATACTGTTATGTGACATAGAGATGCCCAAAGGAAGTGGGTTAGAGCTGCTGTCATGGATTAGGGATCAGCAATACTCTACGGTAACGATATTTTTAACAAGTCATGCAGATTTTCGATATGCCAAGGAAGCGCTGCAGCTAGGTAGCATGGACTATTTATTAAAGCCCGTATTAAAAGAAGAGCTTGAGCAGGTCATCACAAAGGCTCAGCAGGAAATTGATAAACACAGTGAAATGAATAAAATGATTACGCGCTCTCACCAATTATGGACAAAGCATCATTCCTTAATCAATGAGCGGTTCTGGATTGATATTATCAATCAAACGATTCCAGCTAATCGAGTTGCTATTAGAGAGCAAATCGAGCTTCATCAATTGCCTATAACTGACGAAATGAAATTTTTACCTATTCTTATTTCTATTCAGCAATGGAATAAAAAGTTTAATCGACGTGACGAGAAGATCATGGAATATGCCTTGAAAAATAGTGCAGAGGAGATGCTTCTTAGTAGTGAGAGGAGAGGGATGTTCTTTTATTTAGAGCGGGGGCAACTGCTAGGTATTCTTTCTATGGAGCAAGCTAATCACGACCTCAATACCATTCAGCAGCTTTGCCACCAGTATATCCAATCCTGTAATCAATATTTCTATTGTGATCTATCCTGTTATATCGGTCAACCTGTTGAAGCTTATCAGATGGCCATAATGACAGCAGAATTGAGTAAGTCCAATCGAAATAATGTTGCCGAGTACAATCGTGTCTTTGTTATGAAGGAGCAGGAAAAAGAAGCACCTAGTATTACGCTACCAGAAATGAGTTTATGGTTATCAAGGTTGAAATCAGGTAATGGTGAGCAGATTATTCGAGAAATTGAGAAGTTTATTGAGCAGCATGTTCGAAGTCAGAGTATTAATGCTATGGTGCTTAATCAGCTGTGGCAGGATTTGGTTCAAGCGATCTACTCTTATCTTCACATTGAGGAAGTTCAAGTGCATAAGCTGTTTGGCGATGAACAATCAATTGCTTTATCGATGAAGGCTAATTACTCTGTGCGAGATTTGCTCCAGTGGGCTAGTTATGCTATTACGAAGGCAATCAACCATGTAGAGAAGATCAAGCAATCGGATACGGTAGTGCAGTCCGTACAGAAATATATCGCACAGAATATCGATCAAGAATTATCTAGAGAATCCATTGCAGATATGGTTTTCTTGAATCCTGATCATCTCTCGAGATTGTTTAAGAAGGAGACCGGCTTATCAATCTCAGAATATATTCTACGGGAACGAATTAATAAGGCCAAGGAGCTGCTAGGTCAGAAAGAAATCTCGGTGGGCGTAGTTTCAGCGTCGGTGGGATATACGAACTTTTCTCATTTCGCTAGAATTTTCAAAAAGTATGTTGGGGTAGGACCTTCCGATTATAGAAATAAGCTAATGAACGGTGAACAATCTCAGAAGTAATAAGAACATAACAAGGAAAGAAGCTCAATCAGGCTGCTGGCTATTAGCTAGCAGCTTTTTGGTTGGTTTTTAGCTTTATTAATGAGTGTAACAATGGGGCTATTTCATGCAAAGTCGTAAAAGTGCTAGTATCCTGTCTGATTAATACAAGATAGATTAAGCCAAGCTCGTTAAGATTTAAATTAAGTGATTCTTTACGAGGAGATGGTGACATGGAAAGAAATATGAAAGATATCGTTAAGCAGCTAACGCTAGAAGAAAAGGCTCAACTATGCTCGGGTGCGAGCTTTTGGAGAACACAACCGATTGATAGACTTGGGATTCCATCAATTATGCTGACAGATGGACCACATGGACTAAGGACGCAAACCGAGCTGACTGATCATTTAGGAATTCATGAAAGTATTCCTGCGATTTGCTTCCCTTCTGCGGTAGGAATGGCAAGCTCCTGGAATCGTGAGCTTGTTCGTACAATTGGTGAAGCATTGGGAGAGGAAGCGCAAGCAGAAGGAGTAGGTGTATTACTTGGACCAGGCGCTAACATCAAACGTTCACCGCTATGCGGAAGAAACTTTGAATATTTCTCAGAGGATCCATATCTTACAGGTGAGCTAGCTGCAGCTCATATCAATGGTGTGCAGAGCCAAGGCGTTGGAACATCGATTAAGCATTTTGCTGCCAATAATCAAGAGCATCGTCGTATGTCAGCGAATTCAATCCTGGACGAACGTACACTACGCGAAATTTATTTGACAGGGTTTGAAATCGCAGTGAAAAAGGCAGAGCCTTGGACGGTGATGGCTGCATATAACCAGCTAAACGGTACGTATTGTGCCGAAAATGAGACGTTATTAACCGCAATATTAAGAGATGAATGGGGTCATGAGGGGATCGTTGTCTCTGATTGGGGAGCAGTAAATAACGCTGTGGCAAGCGTTACTGCTGGACTAGAATTAGAGATGCCACCGAATAACGGCATAAGTGAAGCACAAATTGTTACAGCAGTACAAAATGGAGAATTACTTGAAGCTAAGCTAGACCAAGCGGTTGAACGGCTACTGCATATTGTGTTCAAAGCATATGATAATCAAAAGGAAAATGCTGTGTATGATAAAGAGAGTCATCATCAATTAGCTCGTGAAGTAGCAAGAGAATCGATGGTGCTATTAAAAAATGATGATCAGCTGTTGCCTCTAAAAAAGGATGGAAAAGTAGCAGTAATCGGCAGTATGGCAAAGCAAGTTCGGATTCAGGGCGGGGGCAGCTCGCATGTAAATGCTACAAGAGTTGATGATGTACTTCTCGAGCTAGGCAAAAAGTTGGACGATGAGCAGCTATTGGTGTATGCCGAAGGCTATAGCTTGGAGCAAGAAGCTGGAGATAATACATTAATCGAGGATGCAAAGAGAGTAGCACAGGCTGCTGAAGTGGCGGTCATATTTGCGGGCTTACCTGAACGCTATGAATCGGAAGGCTATGATCGTGAGCATCTAGACATGCCAGCCAATCAGGTGGAGCTCATCGAGCAGATTGCAGCTGTGCAGCCGAATGTCGTTGTCGTATTAAGTAATGGTGCGCCAATTGTTATGCCGTGGCTTGGCAAAGTAAAGTCAGTGCTAGAAGCATATTTAGGCGGTCAAGCATTTGGTGGAGCGGTTGCTGATTTATTATTTGGCGATGTCAATCCGAGCGGTAAGCTTGCTGAAACATTCCCACAAAGTGTAAAGCAAAGCTCTGCATATCCTTACTTCCCTGGAGAGGGAGATGTTGTAGAATATCGTGAAGGAATTCTTGTAGGCTATCGTTACTTTGACACGAAGGAAATTGAGCCATTATTTCCATTCGGGCATGGCTTGAGTTATACGACATTTCAGTATTCAGACATCAAGCTGAGTAAAGAGCAGATAAGCGAGCAAGAGACGGTAGAAGTAAGCCTGAAGGTGAAAAATATAGGACAGCTTGCAGGTCAAGAGGTTGTTCAGCTATATGTAAGAGCTAAGGATTCAACTGTGATTAGACCAGATAAAGAATTGAAAGGGTTTGCCAAGGTAGCTCTACAGCCTGGCGAGGAAACAACAATTCAGCTTACGCTCGATAAGCGGAGCTTCGCTTACTACAATACGGAATTGAAGGACTGGCATGTTGTGTCTGGGCAATATGAAGTGCTAGTAGGTGCTTCATCTCGCGATATTAGATTATCCGCTACACTTCACGTTAGTTCAACGGTTGTGCTGGCAGCTGTGTTCCATCGAAATTCAACATTTGGCGATATGCTTGCCCACCCTAAGGCAGCTCCGATTGTTAAACAATTTATGAGCATGTTTGCAAGTTCAGCTGGCAACGAAGGTGGAGCCGGAATTAGTGAGGAAATGCGAGCGGAAATGGCGAAGGATATGCTTATTCGTCAGTTAATTACGTTCTCAGGCGGCAAATTTACTGAGCAGCATATGAACAAGTTTCTTGAGCAGTTGAATCAGGCAGTTAAACCATAGATGAAAAATTCAAAATCGCAGGTCTAAAGCTACTAGCTTTGGATCTGCGATTTTTTATTGATGTCGTGAAACTACTATTTATTTGTCGTAATAGCGTTAGTGAAAGTGCGATAGAAAAGATATCGTAATGATTATAGAAAATCTAAAGGAATTGTAGTTTTTTGGGCTACTTGATCGTATTCCGCAACTATATAATTTCAACTATAAATCGCGCGATTTAATTCATTCAATACAGGAGGGTCAATATGTCTAGTTATAAGAAATCTAGTGTGCTGTTAATGGTAACACTTTGCTTTGTCCTACTGGTAAGCGCTTGCGGAAATCAAGGGAACTCTAATTCTACAGCTAACTCATCGTCTAATGCTACTTCTAAGTCAGACAATGCTACAAATTCAACTAACAGTAACTCAAAAGATGAAAAAATTGCACTTACATTGATGATTGCTTGGGCTGATGATGCTGCTGCAAAGCTTGAGGAAGAATTAATTAAGGAGCATTTCGCAGACAAATACGATATTACGTTCAAAACAGTCGACAATAATATCGCACAGACGATAAAAACAACGATTGCTTCTGGAAATCCAGTTGATCTTGCATTTTATTGGACAGATGCAATGGACGCATTTGTAGACGCTGATATGGCACTTGACCTAACTCCTTATCTTGAAGCGAATAATGGTGAATGGAAGGATACATTTCTTGACGGTAGCTTAGACGTTGCTACGTACAATGGAAAAATCTATGCAGTACCAAGTGTTCCAGTATATCCGATGATCGAAGCTAACAAGGAACTGCTAGACCAAGCAGGAGTAACGATCTCCGATGAGCCGACTTGGGAAGAATTTGTAACGGTACTTGCTACGGTAAAGGAAAAGTTAGGCATTATCCCGTTTGGTTTAAACAGCAGCTGGGCGAATTGGCCTGTAAGAGAAAACTTGATGTCAATTTGGCCTGAAGAGGAGCAAGTGACTGCATGGAGCAATGGAGAAATTCCATTTACAGATCCATTAGTAGTTGAAGCTTTTGATGAAGTGAAAAATCTATATGATCAGGAATATGTATATCCAGGCAAAGGTGCATTAACGGTAACGCTTGAGCAAATAAATGTTGCTTGGAAGGCGGGGAAAATCGCATTTAAAGCAGATGTTAACTTCCTAGCTCCGCAGTCAATTAAGGATGCAGGCCTTGAAAACGTTCAAATATTAAGCTGGCCCCGTATGGGTCCTCGTAACAATGTTTTGGCTGCAGGCGCTAATGGCTATATGATTCCAGCCAATGTTAAACATCCAGAAGCCTCAATAGAAGTATTGAAGTTTTTAACAAGTCCAGAAGTGCTGCAGCACCGCGCTGATAATAATCAGCCTGTGGCAGTTAAAGGGGTAACCTCCAATGATCCGAACTATGAGCTTTACAGTAAAGATGTCGTAAAAGCGTACTCCCAGAAAGAAATTACATTGCTTTCACCAAAAATAGATGAGTATATCGCCAATAAAGTACCTGCGAACTATATTTTTGAAGGTAAAGCAGCCTTGGAAGAGCTTGAAAAACTGAGGCTAGAAGCCGTTAGTGCGAAGTAATTTCTATTAATGAATAGGTAATGGGCATAAGTGATGTAGCTCTTATGCCCATTGCTATTCACAGCGAGAGGAGTTTATTAAGTGAAACATGGATTTACAGCGCAATCTCTTCATTCCAAAACACGTATGCTCGGTATCTTATTTCTTGTTCCTGCTGCACTTTTTATTTCCTTTTCATCGCTAATCCCGATTGTTTGGAATTTCATTCTATCCTTTGCGGAGTGGAATGGTTTCTCCAGTATGAAGATGGTCGGACTAGATAATTACGTCACATTGTTCCAAGATTCGGTGACTATGAAGGGCTTTAGATATTCTGTATTTATTGCAGTAGTATCATCGGTTATTGCGATGATCTCAGGACTGTTTCTAGCATTATTAGTTTATCGACTTGGAAATAGAGAAGGAACGGTATTTCGTCTCATATTTTTTACACCAAGTATGATGCCGTTTATCGTTATTGGTTTATTATTTACGTTTATTTTAAGTCCTGACATGGGACTGCTAAATCAATTTTTTCGAATCATCGGCTTAGAAAGTCTCGAGCGTGCATGGCTTGCTGAACCAGGTCTAGTGTTATGGACGATAGCGGTCGTAAGCGGCTGGAGAGGATCAGGCTCCGTTATGATGCTGCTTTATACTGCGATTGTAACGATACCGTCGTCGATGTTTGAAGCGGCACGACTTGAAGGAATGAACTATTCTCAGCAAATTCGCAGAATTATATTGCCGCTCATTATGCCAATGATTGGGTTAGTATCTATGCTTGTGTTGATCGGTGCTTTTAAAACCTATGACATCGTCTACTCCATGACAAAGGGAGGACCAGGAGATTATTCGAAAATCGTACCTATTCAAATGTTAGATGTTGGTTTTACATTTAATGAATTTGGATATGCGGCTGCTATTGGTGTTATTTTTACCGTTCTAGTGTCGATTATTATTTTCATCTCTCGGAAGGTAGTTAGGGGGGATGTTTATGAGTATTAAAAGATGGGGTTCTGCTGCATTGATAAGATTAATGTTAATACTAATGGCGTTTGTAACCATCTATCCAGTGCTCTTTACATTAATCACTTCCTTTAAAACGAGTGATGAGTTTTATTCGAATTTATGGGCATTACCGAGCCAAATTAATATTGAAAATTATATTGAAGCTTTTAAAGTTGGGAAATTTGGCGATTACTTATTAAATAGTGTTGTATTAGCTGCAACCTCGTTAGTATCGGTTACGATTATTGCAACATTCGCGGCATATGCCTTAGCGCGATTGCGAGTTCCCTTTGCAGGATCAATTATTGGTTTTCTTTTTGTAATGCAGATTTTACCAGTAGAATCGATGATTATTCCACTCTATATGATGATGTCTAAATTAAATTTGTTTGACATCACCTATTTGCCGATTGGCCTCGCTTATTTAGGATGGCTATTGCCTGGCACGATCGTGATTCTGCGTAATTTCTTTATGTCTATTCCTGTTGAATTGCTAGAGTCTGCAAGAATTGATGGCAGTGGTGAATTAAGTACGATGTTTAGAATTGTTTTTCCGCTCGCAGGTGGTGCTGTTGCTACCTGTACCGTATTTAATTTTGCATTCGTATGGGGGGAGCTAATGTGGGCGAGAATTGCTACATTAACGACTGAAAAAGGAATACCTCTGTCCGTAGGATTGATTAATTTTCAAGGGCAGTATACGACGAATTGGGGCTTGATGACTGCTGCAATCTGTATGGTACTCATTCCGCTTATTGTGCTTTTTATCTTTTTACAGAAGTATTTTGTTCAAGGGTTAACTTCAGGTGCAGTAAAAGGATAGATTGAAAATCAGCCAGCTTCTGGAGAGTGATTAAAACGTGATGAAATTCAAAGACTTACCTTTAAAAACGAAATTATTTTTAAGCATCACGATTTTAATCATATCTCCGCTAGTTATAGTTGGCATTTATCTCAATAACCAGTTTGCCAATTTAATTCTGTACGAATCTAGCGAACGAACATTGCAAACGTTAAAGCAAACGAAACAGAACTTTGATACATTGGTCGCTGAGAGTAACGATTTATCGATTAGAATGTTGTCCAATACATTGATTCAAAAATTTGCGAAAGACGAATTAACTCAAGATAACGAATATGACCAAACGTATTGGAATATCCATACATGGCTTGATGATCTTATCGGTTCAAAAACATATTACTCCTCGATAAGTATTCATTCGCCCCAAGGGATATTATTTCAAAAAGGAAGTCTAGTAGACAAGATTGATGAGGCTATCCTTGAAAAAGCGATTCAGCAACAAGGTAAAGGTTTTTGGCACACAGCACCAGGGGAAATTTCATATTACAGGGCAATTATGGATTTTGACAAATACGGAAGATATATCGGTGTTGAAGTAATTGATATTAAGGAGCAGTCGCTGTATCAATACTACAAAGATATTTCTTCGTTTAATGGTTCACAAATTCATTTATTAGATTCTGATGGGTTAGTTATTTCTTCAACAAATAGATCTGTCATTGGTCATCATTATGGTGATTTCCCCTATGTGCAAAGAGCGTTGATGGAGAAGGATGGATTTTTTAAGACGACTATCGATAAAGAAAAAATAATGGTGTTTTTTTATACGATCGAGGATAGCAACTGGACGCTTATGCAGTTGATCCCGGAAAAAGCATTAAGTACTTTCAAACGAACGGTAAATACGATTCTAGTTATTGTCATTACATTATGCGTGCTTTTCGGCGTTCTTTTTTCCTTTATTCAGCACCATTATATGCTTAAGCCGCTTCAGCAATTGCGCAAGGAAATGGGAAAGTTAAAGTCGGGTAATTTTAATATAGAGCTTAAAAATGATTCCAATGACGAAATTGGTGTCATCAGCAATGGCTTTGTTCGTATGGTTCAACAATTAGGACAGACCATTAATGATGTGTATGTGTCAAAAATTAAGCAGCGAGAAGCGGAGCTCACCGCATTAGAAGTGCAAATCAATCCTCATTTTCTATATAACACATTAGATTCTATTCATTGGACAGCTCTAAAACATAAAAATTATGACGTAAGTGAACAGGTTGAAGCGCTGGCAGCGATATTCAGACATGTATTGAATCGAGGAGAACCATTCGTCACGATACGAGAAGAGCTAGAATTTCTTAATCATTATATGTTTATTCAGCAACGGAAGTATGGCAAGCGTATTAAGCTCCAGATAGAAGCTGATCATGATCTATTGCACTATAAAATGCCAAAGTTAATTCTTCAGCCCTTGGTAGAAAATGCAATAACCCATGGCTTAGAGCAAGTCATTCAAGGTGGTGAAATAACAGTTAAGATTACGAAAATAGATGATAGTATTCTATTTGTTGTCAGCGATAATGGACAAGGTACAGATGAAGCTGTCATTCATCGCATGATGGCTAACGTTGATGATGCCAAGCATGTATTTGCCTTAAAAAATATAAACGATCGAATTCAAATCAGCTATGGAATAGATTACGGATTAATGTTTAGTAGTCAATTAGGAGTTGGAACTAGAGTTGAAGTACGTATTCCTACGATTAATTAATTGAGTGGTGATTGGGATGAAACTGCTGATTGTCGATGATGATGAACAGATACGATCAGGCATTGAGCAAGGAATTGATTGGGATGCGCTAGGCATTCATCAGGTCATTACTGCGGCTAATGGTATCGAAGCATGGCAGAGCATTGTTAAAGATCAGCCTGAAATTGTTATTACCGATGTAAGGATGCCTGGCATGGATGGCTTGGAGCTGTTAGCAAAGATTAAGGCCAAACATCCACATACGAAGGTTATCATCTTAAGTGGCTATAACGAATTCGAATACTTAAAAAAAGCGATTCAATTAGGAGCTGTTGACTATGAAATGAAGCCGATTCGTGCTCGCAGTCTCATTGCTCTTGTTCACAGGTTGAAAGAAGATATTATTCGCAAGAGGGTAAGCGAGCAGGAATATAACAAATATGTAGAATCGTATAAAGCTAATTTTGTAGAGGATTTATTATCAGGTGAAATCTCTGATCGACTAATTATTTTAGAGGGACTAGAGCAATACTTCTCTTTTGATGCAACGGGTTCGCTTATTTGTATATCAATTCAAGTTGATAGGATCTGGAATAAGCCGGAGACGATTCAGAGAGAAAGAGAAATACTAGACTACATCCAAACTCTTTTTCAAGCTAGTAAGCTGTCTGAGTTCGGAAGCGGTCTTAGACCTAGGTCCGAACAAATTGTTCTACTGCTTAGCTTGGAAACGAGCTCCTATCTTTATTATCTACAAACGGTGAATGAGTTGATTAATCGGTTCAAGGGCTGGAATCGAGAGGTTCAAGCGTTATATCAAACATCTTTTTCTGCTGGAATTAGTGGTGCGGGACATGCCTCAAGGTTGGCTGGAATGTATAAGGAAGCGAATCTAGCACTGGAGCTAAAGTTTTACGAGGGGAAGTCGTCTTTTCAAATTTACGATAAATCGTTATTTTTCCAAGAAGGTATGATTATTGGTTTACAGGAAAATAGTGAATTTATCTCTATGTTGTCGCGAGGTGAGTTTTCATCTGTCGCGAAGCTGATTGAGGCTGAGTATGAGTGCTTAAAGCAACATCGTAAATATAGTAAGAAGTATGTACTAAGTTATTCTTGCAATTTACTGCAATTTTTGGTCATCTCGATCAAAAACATAACAGCATACACGATGGAGTATATTCAGAGCAAGATTGGATTACTCGAAGAGAATGCCGAGTTTCTATTCATTGATGATATGAAAGAAATGATTATGAGTGTTGTTGAATATATTGGACAACAATTCGCGAGAAGCTTAAGTCCTGTCATGATTCGTGCACAGGAGTTTATTCATCAGCATTATATGTGCGAGCTGTCAGTAGATAAGGTAGCGGATTATATTGGTAAAACGCCAAACTACTTTAGTCATCTGTTCAAACGTGAGTTTGGAATCTCATTTAAGGAATATGTTACACGATTAAGGATTGAGAAGGCAAAGGAACTCATTATTCATAGTAATGATTTGATTTATGAAATAAGTGAGCAAGTTGGCTTTTCAGACCACTCGTATTTTACACAAGTATTCAAAAAAATTGAGGGCTATGCACCTACAGAATTACGGAGGTAAAAATAGATGAGTAATAGACAAGTTGAGAAATATTCGATTTTTGAGCTTACATTCCATGGGCAAGAGCCAGTGTATTCATATATTAAGGTGAACTGTTCGGCGGTGTTTACTAACGGTGACAAGAAGGTTGAGTTAAAGGGCTTTTATAATGGTCAAGGTGAATATATCGTTCGTTTTATGCCTGATGAGTTAGGGATTTGGACATATGAGGTGTTATCCTCCTATTTCGATGCTGTGGAGGGGCAATTTCTCTGTGTGGAGAACAAGGGCGATAATCACGGGCCTGTCATAACGAAAGGGATGTTTTTTGAATATGCCGATGGCACACGCTATATTCCGATTGGAACGACATGTTACGCATGGACACATCAATCTGAAGCGTTAATAGAGCAGACGAAGAAAACATTAGCGCAGAGCCCATTTAACAAAATACGAATGGGAGTATTTCCTAAGAGCTTAGTATACAACAATAATGATCCTGAGCATTATCCCTTCACTAGGAAAGAGGATGGCAGCTGGGATGTGCATCGTCCTGACTTTACGTTTTGGATGGACTTGGAGCGGCATATTAAAGATCTCTTGGGTATGGGCATTGAAGTCGATCTCATATTATTTCATCCTTATGACAGATGGGGATTTTCTAAATTTACATTAGAAGAAGATTTGGCATATCTCGACTATTGTATCAGACGACTTTCTGCATTTCGAAATATATGGTGGAGCTTGGCGAATGAGTATGACACCGTGTTTAACAAACCATCAGAAGATTGGGATACCTTCGGAGAATTTGTAAGCAGCCATGATCCATATAAGCATCTGATATCTAATCATAACTGTATGCATTTATATGATTTTAAGAAGCCCTGGATTACACACTGCTCGATCCAATCTCCATATGTACACCGAACGCTAGAATGGAGAAATGAATTCCAAAAGCCAGTCATCGTCGATGAGTGTGGGTATGAAGGAAATATTGAAGAGCCTTGGGGCCACCTATCTCCTTTCGAAATGGTTCATCGATTCTGGGCAGTAACATCGAAAGGCGGCTTCTGCTCTCACGGCGAGACCTATTACAGAGATGATGAGGTGCTTTGGTGGGCAAAGGGGGGCGAATTAAGAGGAGAAAGCGTGGAGCGTATCGCTTTTCTGAAGGAAGTATTGTATAGCCTGAACGGCGAAATTCAGCCGCAAGAAAGCAAGATTTTAATGGATCCAAATGACTTGGAATCGACGGACGATCAGGAAATACAAAATAATCCTGCATTAAAGGCATGGTTTGCCAAGTTTACAGCATTAGATTGGGAAAATTATAAGCTGCATAACAATACTTATCGCGCCAAACACGGCGACAACTATCAGCTTGTCTATCTAGGAAAAAGCTGCCAGGTAACCTGCACCTTGGAGCTACCTGAGAATATCGAGTATAACATTGATCTGATCGACGTTTGGACGATGACAAGAGAAACTGTTATTGCTAGGGCAAGCGGGAAAACGAAGGTGCAATTGCCAGGTAAGGAAGGTATGGCGGTCATTGCAACAATGATTCAATAGTTAACGCATATGCAGAGCATGGTTGATTGCTAACCATGCTCTATTTATTACATAGCAAAGGAGAAAGTGGATATGACGTTGAAGTGCGTGCAATTAACATGCAACAATCTTTCTAATCCGATTGGTATAGCGAATGTGAATCCAGTTGTAAGCTGGAAATTAGTAGGGGATGAACAGGCAGTCAGGCAAGTAGCATATAAGATCGAAGTAGTACAGCACGAGCCACAGTTTCTGCCGCAGCATATAGTACTGGAACAAGAGGTGCAAACTGATCGATGCTACGCGGTTGAACTTAAGCTGCCCCGGCTACAAGAAAGAGAAATCTATTATTGGCGTGTCCAGGTTTGTGTTGATACTGAAAACGAACAAAACCATTGGTTACCTTGGAGTGAGATTGCTAGCTTTGAAATTGGATTATGTAACGAAGAATCTTGGGTAGGAAAGTGGATCGAAGCGGATGAAGCATTTTACAAGCTGGCAGATCAGCATTGTAAAAAGCATTGGAAGAACAATCCTTACGGCACAATTGCTCAAGCACAATCATTTCAGGATCAGGGGTTAAGAAGAGTTCCATATCTGCGTAAAAACTTTGCTGTGCATGATGCAGTTAGGAAAGCGAGACTATACATTACAGCTAGAGGGTTTTATGAAATTCAGTTAAATGGCATTAAAGTAGGGGAATACGCGTTAGCACCTGATTTTACTGCCTATGATAAATGCATATATTACCAAACATTTGATATTCAATCGCTTATAACAATGGGTGAAAACTTTTTTGAAATTATGCTAGGCGATGGTTGGTTTGTTGGTCATGCGCAAGGGATACCCGGCGTTAATCATGCTTATGGAGAAAGACCAGCTCTAATCATGCAGGCAGAACTGGAGCTTGAAACTGGGGAGAAGGTAATTATAGCTAGTGATCATACCTATTCTAGCTTTATCGGTCCTTTGCAGTATGCTGATTTATTTATGGGGGAATATTTGGAGCTTCATACTGAAGACTCAACGACGTTTGGAACCGTTGAAAGAAACTATAGCAAGGCAGTACTAATGCCGCTGAAGGGAGGAGGCATTGTCGAAACAGAGGAATTAGAAGCTACACGTATTTTTATTGATTCGATGGGGAGAACAATTGTTGATTTTGGTCAGGTTATCGCAGGCAAAGAAAGAATACTGCTTACTGGCAATGAGAACACCGTAATAACGATCGAGCACTCTGAAGAATTGGATCAAGCTGGAGAGTTTTATAATGTTATGCCGAGCTTTCCCTTTCACGATCAAAAAAATGTTCTTAGCTTCTCTAAGCAAGAAACGATTATTTACGAGCCGAATTTTTCCTTTCAAGGCTTTCGTTATTTACGGATTTCAGGGCTAGGTTATGAACTACAGAAGCAGGATTGTAAAGCAATCGTGTTAGGCAGTGGTATGCCGATTGTTGGGCAGTTTACTTGTGATAACAGTGAGTTAAATCAACTAATGTCCAATATTTTATGGAGTCAGCGGGGCAATATGCTTTCAATTCCGACAGATTGCCCGCAACGTGAAAGAGCTGGGTTTACAGGTGATATTCAAGTTTTTGGTCGTGCTGCTGCGCTTAATTTGGATGTGTCGGTATTCTTATTACGTTGGCTGGAGCAGTGTCGATTGGAACAGCTAGAACGTGGTCAAATTCCGATAGTTGTACCTTACACCACAGCATATAAAATGATGGAGCCTAATCCTGGCTGGACATCTGCTGGGTGGGGAGATGTCATCGTTTTTCTACCGTGGGATCTTTACCAAGCGTATGGAGATCTCCGTTTTCTTACAGAAAATTATGAGGCAATGCTGAAGTGGATGGATTATGTTGATCAGTGTGCGAGAGAAACGATGCCAGAGCAGTATTACATGGATTTTGAAAATCGCTTTCACCATAAATATTTGTGGAACACCGGGCATCACTGGGGAGATTGGCAGGTTCCCGGCTCTGATGCTTATGAAGGGGTGGCAGTAACGAAGGAAATTACAGCCTCTTTGTTTTATTATCGAGCATCGAAAACAATGGAGCTGATTACGAAAGAGCTAAGTGACTGGGAGAAGCATTCCTATTTTAAAGAGTTAAGCGATAATATCTATTGTGCATTTCATAGAGAGTATATTAAGGACGGTAAGTTAGCTGCAGCAGAATGGCAAGGGGCATATGTGATGGCGATCACCTTCGAGATGGTTAAAGATGAGCTTAAAGAGCAATTCGCAGCGCGATTAAATGAACTGGTGGTCAAGTCAGATTACCATTTACAAACAGGATTTCTCTCAACTCCATATTTACTAGAAACGTTATGGAGCACGGGATATCAAGAAACAGCTTACAGAGTATTGTATCAAGAGACAGCTCCTTCGTGGCTCTACCAGGTGAAACGAGGGGCGACTACGGTATGGGAAGAATGGGATGGAATCACTACTGAAGGGGAATTAAAAGGATCAAGCTTTAATCATTATGCATTTGGGGCTGTATGTAAATTTATATACGAGAGAATAGGTGGGATAAGACCTTTAGAAAAAGGCTTTAAGAAAATATTAATTAAGCCGGAAGCGACTGCTGATCTCCAATATGCAGAAACCTCATTTCAAAGTAATTATGGTGAAGTTTATGTTAAGTGGGAAAAACATGATACTACGATAAGCTACCTTATCAATATTCCTCACAATACGACCGCCACACTGTCTCATCCTGGTAGTGAAATTGAATTAATGAGTGGAGCCCATAGCTTTGAGCTTCCAATCTAGATGTCGTGAAACTACTATTTATTTGTCGTAATAGCGTTAGAGCGCAACGTTCAATTACCTTAAACTTAAAGTAATTTACGCTATTACGTATAATCAGGAGGCTTTCGATATGATTGTGATTCCAAAGGTTAATGGTCAACAGCTCAAGAGGCAGGATGCAGGGCAGTTTCAATTAAAAAACAGTCTTAATATTCATACAGGTCAGTTTGCGGTATGGTGTATCCATGCTTTTGCCAGAAGAATTGAGCAAAGCTGTGCGATACAAGTAACAACGGTGGATATTGGTGCTGAGCTTACATTAGTAAAGGACGAGGCACTTAGCAACGAGCGTTATGAGCTAGACATACAATCGGATGGCATTGTGTTACGTGCTGCTAATGAGCAAGGAGTAATCTGGGGGCTTGCTACTTTATATCAATTGATCGTTTCTGCAAGTCAGCAAGATTATAAGTTAGCGGCGCAGCTTATTAGTGATGGACCTAAGTTCTCCCATCGCGGCTTGTTAGTCGATGTAGGCAGACATTTCTTTGATGCCGAGGAAATGAAAGTGATTATTGAGGAAATGTCTGTGTATAAGCTGAACGTCCTGCACTGGCATCTATCCGAGGATCAAGGCTGGCGAATCGAAAGTAAGGTTTACCCGAGCCTACACGAACAGGCTTCGAACGGTCAATATTATACGCAGCAGCAAATTAAAGAGATCGTTCAATTTGCTAAGGAGCGCGGTGTGGAAATCATTCCAGAAATTGATATGCCCGGACATTCATCGGCGGCAATTTCGGTATTTAAGGAGCTTAGCTGCCTTGATGAAGAGGTTTCATTAGCGACAGGCTATGGAGTGTTCCGTGTCGTAATGTGTCCTGGCAAGAAAAGCACCTACCAATGGATCTATAAGCTGCTAGATGAGCTTGTTGAATTATTCCCCTCCCCATTCATCCATATGGGCGGAGATGAATGTCCGAAGGACCGCTGGCAGCAATGTCCGCACTGCAATGAGCGGATGCGGCAGCAGCAGCTTGCTAGCTACGACGATTTGCAAGGGTACTTCATGAATGAAATAAGCGCTTATCTTAAGAGCAAAGGTAAAACAATGATCGGCTGGAGCGATGCGCTCAAAGCCAGCAATGTATCGAAGGATATCATCATTCAGTATTGGCTGGAGAATACGGAGGAGTCGTATGTGTATCCGTACTTTGCCAATGGACAAAAAATCATCTTTTCCGATATGTTCAATTTTTATTTTGATTACCCGCACTGCATGGTGAAATTAAGAAAAACCTATGAATACGAGCCGAAAATTCGTCAGTTTACAGGGCTGTCAGGTGATCACATATTGGGGCTAGAAGGTGCGATTTGGACGGAAAGAGTTAAGACCAATGAACAGCTAGAGTCTATGATATCGTTACGGATTCAAGCGTTAGCAGAGGCTGCATGGACAGCCCAGCGAGATTATGATGATTTCTTAATAAGGTTGAAGGCGCACCAAGCCCATCAAATAACGAAGCTAACCTCGTTGCCTCTAGATGAGGTTGCGCTTAGCAATGAGCAAGCGATGGTGACTGCGTTGAAAATGATGAGTGCGATGAAAGCCGAAATGTCAGAAACATTTGCAGATGCCGGAATTGATGATGAAGAAAAGAATCGTATTGGGCAAATGTTTAATAAAGAAATCTTCGGAGACACCGATCTGAGAGAATTTGCCCTGAAAATGGGTCTAACTAAATCTTAATTTAATAGGAAAGAGGAATAGCTATGGGAAAAAGCTTAGAAGGGAAAGTAGCGGTTGTTACTGGATCAGGTCAAGGGATTGGCAGAGGGATTGCATTAGTTCTAGCAAGAGAAGGAGCGAAGATCGTTACGAATAACCGTAAACCAAGCTCTAAGAAGGAAGCAGTAGATCTTAGTCTATTGGATGAGGAAGCGAGAGCAAAGCATGCAGCATTAAGTGGTGATGCTGAAAAGACCGCTAATGAAATAATTGCGATGGGTGGAGAAGCAATCCCATTTTACGGTGATGTATCGGATTATGACACTGCAGGGCATTTAATTCAGGCAGCAATTGATCAATGGGGAAGAATCGATATTCTAGTGAACAACGCTGCGGGACTAGGTTCTGGTACATTAAATGACACCTCGGAGTCTGATTGGGATTATCAAACGATTCCTAAGCTTAAAGGCTCTTATAATACGATGAAGCATGCTATTCCATATATGATTCAGCAGAAATTTGGTCGAATAATAAATATTGCCTCTGATGCTTGGGTAGGAATTCCGGGGCTCGCTGCTTATAGTGCAGGCAACGCAGGACTTGTTGGTGTAAGTAAAGCAGCAGCGAAGGAGCTTGCACCGTATGGAATCACTGTCAATACGATCTGTCCGCAAGCAGATTCGCCGGGGCATGTGTTAAACTTTGCACTGGCGAAACGCAAAATTGAACAGATGACGGGCAGCCCTATTCAGATCGATTCCGAAAAAATGAAGGAAGTCGAAGCGGCACATGGCCCTGCGGAGAATATGGCTCCATTTCTAGCCTATCTATCTACAGAGGAAGCAGCTTATATTAGTGGCGCAGTGTTTTCAGTAACGGGAGATGCCCGCATTAGTCTATATACGGAGCCTGCAGAGGCTAGCAGAATTAAGAAAAATGATGGGCCTTGGTCGGTTGAGGAGCTAATAGAGACAGTTCCTCAGACGCTATTGAAAGACTATGTTTCCATCGTTAAGCAAAATAGCTGGGGGAAGTAAGCTAGAATACTCTTAGTTACAGGGAGGGAAAAAGGATGCAAGCAGCAACGATCTATGATCCTAAGCAGGATCCTCAATACACTAAGCCTTACATAGATATCGATGAATGGCGTGAGGATGGGAGCATCTCCTATCAATACATTCATGGTGGCTTTGAAGGCACAGAGGTAAAGTTCTCTTTCTATTTTCCTCAGAAGGAAAGCTACAAGGGCAGATTTTTTCACTTTATGTCACCCATCCAAGGCAGTGAAGATGCCTCTCAGCTGCGCAAGGGCGAAGAGGACAAAATCGCATTTGCAATTACGAATGGTGCTTACTTTGTCGAGTCTAATATGGGGGGCCCGTCGTCTAATGGAGTTGCGATCTATCAAAATAGCGCGGCTGTTGCAGAATTTTCGCGTGAAGTAGCAGTAAGACTGTACGGTAATCATCGTCCATACGGCTATATTTATGGCGGTAGCGGCGGTGGATTTAAAACGATGAGCTGCTTCGAAAATACAAAAGCTTGGGATGGAGCAGTTCCATATGTTATTGGCTCACCGATGGCGATTCCTTGTAATTTCACCGTCAACATCCATGCTCATCGTATTCTTAGACATAAAATTGAACAGATTGCTGATGCTGTAGAGCCTGGCGGCAGTGGCGATATTTATGCTGAGCTAAACGCCGAGGAGCGTGCTGCGCTTGAGGAAGTAACGAAAATGGGTTTTCCGATTCGCGCTTGGGCAGCAGAGCGCAATGCCAACGAAGCTAATCTTGGAGCATTTCCGTTATTTATCCCTGTAGTCGAATCTATTGATCCTACCTATTTCAATGATTTCTGGAATGTACCTGGCTATCTTGGTGCTGAGCCTAATAGCTCCGCAATGCGAGATCGAATTCAGCATAAAACAGTCATTACAGAAGCGAATCTTATTAGCGAGCATATTCACGCTGTGGACGATCAAAAAACAGGTGTTGATGATGCGTGGCAGCGATTGAAGGGAATCGATATTAGCGTATTTCAGCCTTGGATGAGGCTAGAGACTATCCCAGAAGGTGATGACCTGTATTGGACAGGAACTAATATCGTTTTCCTAAGCGGAGATGCAGCAGGAATGAAGGTGCCACTGGATAGAATCGAAGGAGATAAAGCCTTTGTCGCTGAAGGTTTAGGCTTGCAAGGACTAGTTAACATACTGGAAAAGGTTAAAGCTGGCGACGAAGTGATGCTAGACAATTCTAACTTTATCGCATTGCAAACGTATCATCGTCATCAAGTGCCTTCTGACGACTTCAAAGCATGGGATCAGTTCAGAGATGGTGAAGGCAAGCCAATTTATCCGCAACGCCCAATGTTATTAGGGCCAATGATTACAGCAGGTGGTGCTGGCTCGATACAAAGCGGAGATATCAATGGGAAAATGATTGTAGTGGCAGCATTACTTGACGGAGCCTTTCCATGGCAGCCGGATTGGTATCGCTCTAAAGTTAAGGAGCAGCTTGGAGAGGGGGAAAAAGACAGCTTCCGCTTATGGTATGTGGACAATGCGACACATATGGACGATGCTGTGACAAGTGATGAGCTTCATTTTGTAAGCTATTTGGGTGTGCTGCATCAGGCATTATTGGATGTTAGCGATTGGGTAGAGCGAGGAATACCGCCGAAGCAAAGCACTGGCTATGAAGTAATTGATGGTCAGGTCATCGTCCCAGCAACTGGAGAAGAGCGCATGGGTATTCAACCCATCGTTACACTTAAGGCGAATGGCAGCGAAAGTGCAGTTGTTCATGTGGGGGAGGCTGTTACATTTACTGCGGAGGTTAATATTCCTGAGGGAACTGGCAGTTTAACTAAAGTGGAATGGAGCTTTGAAGGAGAAACGGATTTCCCTGTGAAGAGCGACATCAATAGCATCAAAGTGAATGGCTCTAAAGCAATGCTAGAAGCAGAGCATACGTATAGTAGCCATGGTACGTATTTCCCAGTTATTCGTATTCATGTACAACGAGATGGAGATGGCACTAATATTTTCACTCAGGTTAAAAATATTAGTCGTGCTAGAGTAGCAGTGCAATAACAATTACAATTACAAAGTGTATAGGTTGGTTTAAGTTCGGGTAACGCACAGGACTTAAGCCAACCTTTTTATATAACACCATTAATTCTGTTTAATGCGCCATTGAATTTAGCGGATGGAACAAGTATTAGTGAGGATTGGCAGATTGAGTTTAAGGAAGCAAAATGTTGAATCAGTGGCCTTTCGAACAGAAGATTCACGTAATATTTTACATATCTTCCCTAAGCCAGTATTTGTGGTATTAAACGTACCACGGTCTGAAGAAATATATTCACTATTGGCTCCAAATATTAATACGAGTGATGCAACTGATAAGAAAGTACATACAGCTTTGCGTGTATGGATAAGTTTCTTTTTAAAGTATCCGCAACATTCTTTTCTGGAAAGTATTTCTTTAAAAGCTTTGCCCACCTAATGGTATTGTCTCATGATATTTCTCTTGTGAAACAAACATCAAATCACGGTTAGGGATCGATTGATTAGCTTCTATAAAACCATATTTTAAGTTAAGCGGCTACTTATCCAGTATGTCGCTTTTTTACGTGAGGCATTAATAGGTGACCGACAGTTAACAACAAGTCAATACGATAACAAAAAAGCAATTCCTGCGATATACGTAAATTACAAACATTGTCATACTACATACAGGCTTAATTATTCAAATATGAAAGGATGTTTTAGACTATGAAAAAAGCTTTGGTGTTGTTGCTTACGCTAACATTGCTATCTTCTCTCCTTCCTGCAACAGTTTTTGCTGAAACTGAAACCAGCACGGAAAGCATTACAGAACAAGGAGAAGGATTGTTTCACATTGATCCAAAGATTACACACCCAGATGATTATATGAATATTGTAGGTTTTGAGCTAAGTATTAAGCGATTGGAGGAAGGATCGCTCGGAGGCATTATGCCAATCTCGGCATTAATGGTCACTAGAGGAAGTCACAGCGTGGAAGACTTTGCGATGGATTATAGCAGTGGCATACCTAATTATGTTGGTACCGCTAAAGAGCTGGTCACCTTCAATGATTCCTATCTTGGAACTATGTTTTTTGCAAACGCTTTAGAAATAACACTTGGTGAAGATGAGGTCATTGCAAGCTTTGAGGGAGATAAAGCAATCTTTAGTGAGCAGACAACGACATTAACGGCGATGAGCATTTTCGGTAAATTTGAAGTAAGTGATGTTACATGGATTATCGGAGAACCAGAGGGTAGTTATGATGACGAGGAAGCTTGGGAATACGTAGAGACTATTAAGTATGAAGATATTGCGACTGTTGAAAATGGCTCAGAGTATAATTATATCGACATTGAGGTACCAGCAGAAGGCGAAGGACCATTCCCTGTTATTTTGTGGATCCATGGTGGAGGATGGCAATCGCTTAGCAGGAAATCTGTTTTTATACCCGATACAATAAATTATCTCATTTCAAAGGGCTATGCAGTCGTCTCCGCAGAATATACGCTATCTAAAACAGTAGGGGAGGGCATAATTGAAGGTGGCTACCCGCAAATGATCTATGATTTAAAGGCTGCTGTTCGTTATTTACGCGCCAATGCTGAGACCTATAACTTAGATACAAGCTTTATTGCTGCGATGGGAGAATCGGCTGGCGGGCATTTGGCAATGCTACTAGGTACGAGTAATGGCAGTGAAGCTCATGAAGATCTATCGATGGGAAATGAGGAATATTCAAGTGCTGTTCAGCTTATGGTTTCTTATTTCGGACCGTCGCATGTTAAGGATTTATTTGCTTTAGCTGCGTTGGGTACTGAGAACGTAGCTAATGAGCAATTAATTGAATTGGCAAGTCCATATTTGCAAATTAATGCTGATGCGCCACCGCTATATTTAACCCATGGAGAAAACGATATGACAGTTGGCATTAATGAAAGCTATATTATGGAAGAAAAGGCGAGGCAACTGCTTGGAGAAGAAAATGTTACAACGCTCTATTACGAACATGGACCTCATGCGAGTAAAGGGGTATTTGACACGAAGCTAGCTCGCGAAAGTGTCGAAGCATTTATTACTACGCACTATACCAACTTTAAAAATACACCAAGCACACCACCGAGCGAGGAGCCAAACAATCCGCCGAGTGAGCAGACAAGCACACCACCGAGCGAGGAGCCTAGCAATCCGCCAAGTGAGCAATCTAGTCCGACGCCCATTCCAATATCTGCCCTCAACGTTAAAATAGAGGACGCTGTAACATTAACAATGGTTGAGGAGACTGTAGCTAAGTTTCATGATATTAACGCTGACGATTGGTATACCAATTATATCGCTTGGGCCAATGGGCAAAAGCTGCTGAACGGTGTGGGGCAGGCGAAGTTTGCACCGAAGGCAAATGCAAGCCATGCGATGATTGCTCTGACATTATCTAAACTGTTCGGAGTTGATCTACGATCCTACCAAGTAAGCGATGGAACGTGGTACACAGCATCTTACAATTGGGCGACGCAGGCTGGTCTCATTAACGGTGCAACAAGCTCGCCTAACGATTCTATCGAAAGGGCTCAGCTAGCAACGATCATTCATAAATTGCTGAACCAATACAGTATCCATCTTCCAGTGACGGAGCAAGAAGTTGCTTTTACGGATGAGGCATTGATGAGTGAAGAAGAAATGCTAGTCTTCCAACGGCTTTATAAGCTAGGAGTCTTTATCGGAGACGGAGAAGGGGCAATGAATCCACGTGGACTTCTAACACGTGCTGAATTGGCTGCTGTATTATTTAGAGTTTCGAACATTTTAGATCAGATAAGTAAGTAGAATATCTTAAATGATAGTTTCGCTATAAATAATAGATTCAGCTTCCGCGTCGTTGATGCGGAAGCTGAATCTAGCTTTATTGAGAAGCAAGTTTAGGTTTTAATTTCACCGTTTGATAGAGTGCGCGATATTTTTGCGGCGTCATCCTCATAATGTCTTTGAATACTTTGCCAAAATGACTCTGTGACGGGAAACATAAATATTCGGAAATCGCTGCTATGCTTTCGTCGGAGTATTTTAGCATATTAGCACCAGCCTCAATGCGTTTGTTGCGGGCATATTGCATAATGGTTATTCCTTCTTCGCTAGTAAAAAGTCGAGATAGGTAGCTTTTATTAATATTAATTGCATCTGCTACATCGTCTAGGCTGAAGGGGGTATTCAAATGTTGTTCTATAAAAACTTTACATTTTTCTACATAAGAAGTCTCGTATCGCTTTATACGTGTCGTATGCACCTGCTGCGTAAAATGCACCTTCATTTCACCTTGAAGCTTAATCATTTCGGGGATGTTTTTGCAGCCCTCCAGTCGTTGAAGATACATATCGCTCATGGCATACGCTGTTGATGGTTCAAGCCCTCCATCAATCGCTGCTCTAGTCGTAAGCGCGATCGCAGAGCAAATCATATACTCAAATTGCTTTAGCGGATGTTTAGCAAGCTTTCCAACTAGATTCGGGTTGAGCTGTGATGGAGACTGGCTGTGCAATGTTTCCTGAGTACCATTACGAATTTGCTGAAAATACTTTCTTTCCAAGTCATATGCAAAACCGCTGTTCTCTTGCTCCATCTGGATAAGCTGAATGGTTTTATTTTTAATAAGAAACGTCTGCATGTCTTCATCGCTGACAGGAAATAAAGAAGCTTCGTCTAGCATTTCATTGTAACGTAGCATGTGGAGTGTAGCGACCATGGAGATTACTGAAGAAAGACTGTTCTGTCTAGCTATGCTGCGAGCTAGCTCTATCCCACGTGCTAAAGCATATGCATAAATTTTCTCAAAATAAATTCCATTTACCGTAAGCGGTCCAAACATAATAATATAGCCAGACACGTCGATAAAGACAGGGTATAGATAGATTTCCTCATCAATTTCGATAAAAGCCTTTGTTTCCTCCACACTAATATGTTGCAATATACGGTCTATTAATGGCTCGTAGGAAGCAGGATCCGAATGAGAAGAATAGCCTCTAACGAAAACAGCTCTACCAGTCTGATCAATACAGCGAGACGGTATGGATGTCATATTGTACAGATGCTCTAACATATAGAACAATGTCTCCATATCATTACCTCCCTGAAGTTTACGATATCTTCCTCTTTACTTTACAGCTAATAGATCTAGCTTCACTAACGCTTTCACGAGCATTTTATGGTACTTATCCGACAACTATCTCATTACATAAAAAGTCGTGAAACTACCAGTAAAATATCGTTAGAGTGTTAGTTCCCTAACATAAAAAAAGCTAAACTTAATAGTAGGTATATTTGAACTAAACTATTCGATTAAGCGAGGTGCTAGTGGTATGAGCTATGTATGTAATCCGATGAATATCCCTTACAAATATCAGTTTGTTGATGAACATGGCGAGCTGAAGGTATATCGAGAAGCGGCTGATCCTTCAATGATTTTTTTCAAAGGCAAGTATTATATGTTCCCATCAATGTCAGCGGGGTTTTTATGGAGCAATGATTTAATTCAGTGGCAATATCAAGCGCTACAAGGTTTGCCGATTAATGATTACGCACCTGACGTTCGTGTCATTGGGGACTATATCTACTTCAGTGCATCTAGTTTTTCGAAAAACTGTTCATTCTATCGAACAAAGGATCCAATTGAAGGGACATTTGAAGAAATTGAAGGAAGCTTCTCAATCTGGGACCCTAATTTATTTGTAGATGATGACGGTAAGGTTTATTTTTACTGGGGCTGCTCCAACGTTACCCCGATCTGGGGAGCAGAGATCAATCCAGATGATATGAAGCTAAAGGGTGAGCCGATAGAGCTTATCCACAGTAATATCGCTAAACATGGATTTGAACGAAATGGTGAAAATCATATTACACCGCCCGTAAATGAAGAATATGTCGAGCAAATGGTTCAAGCGACAGCAAGCAGAATGGGGAATAACTCAGAGGAGTTTTTAGATAGACTACGCAAAGTATTCGGGAACGATCCATATATTGAAGGCGCGTGGATGGACAAGCATAACGGCAAATTCTATTTACAATATTCTAGCCCAGCGACTCAAGCCAATACTTACTCGGATGCCGTATATGTTGGTGACCATCCGCTAGGTCCATTTAAACTTGCGAATAACAATCCTTATTCTTACAAGCCAGGCGGCTTTATTACTGGTGCAGGACATGGCTCGACGATGGAGGATCAGCACGGCAATTTATGGCATGCCTCGACCATGAGAATTAGTGTGAATCATAAATTTGAAAGACGATTAGGACTGTGGCCTGCTGGTTTCGATCAGGATGGAGAATTGTTCTGTAATCAGCGCTATGGCGATTGGCCAATGAAAATAGAGCAAGCGCAGCAGGATCCGTGGCGTAATCCGGAGTGGATGCTGCTTTCTTACGGCAAACCAGCTACAGCTTCTTCCTATGTACATGGTAAGGAGCCTGCCAATATCAGCAATGAAGATGTACGCGGCTGGTGGAGAGCGGCTAGTAATCAGCCCAATGAATGGGTGGAGCTAGACCTGCAGCAGCAATATGATGTCCGTGCGATACAGTTGAACTTTGCAGATGATGAGCTTAATGTGCCGTTGCCAGAAGGCGCGGTGCTAGAGGAAAAAAGGTACATCGAGCAGAGAGAGCAGGCTACAAGATGGCTGCTGGAAGGCTCATTGGATGGTAACAACTATTTTATTATCGAGGACAAGCGCAGTGTATCAACCGATTTATCACATGATTTGATCGTAAGAGAAGAAGGGATAAAGGCTCGATATCTTCGATGCACCATTACGGAGCTGCCATACCATCAAGCTGCGTGTATCTCAGGTTTACGTGTATTTGGAATAGGGCTAGGCGAACTTCCTAATAAGGTTGCTGGCGTTAGCCCTGAGCTGAGGTCAGAGCTTGATCTACATGTAACATGGGAGCAAGCTCAGGATGTTGTCGGGTACAACGTGCTATGGGGCTATGCACCGAACAAGCTTTATCATAGCTATATGGTTTATGGTAGCGACAATTGTAACGTGCATATCGGTGCGTTAATTCAAGGACAGTCGCTATATATAAGAGTGGATTGCTTCAATGAAACAGGAATTACCGAAGGCGATATTATAAAAGTGATCGAATAAGGAGGACTTCTTATGACTATTGCATTTCCAAGTCATTTTATGATAGGTGCTTCAACAGCAGCCCATCAGGTAGAGGGAAATAATATTCATTCAGATTTTTGGTTGATGGAAAATTTGCAAACGTCGATGTTTGCAGAGCGATCAGGGGACGCTGTAGATCATTACCGTTTGTATAAGCAAGATATTGCGATGCTGGCGAAATTCGGCTTGAATGCCTATCGCTTCTCGATTGAGTGGGCAAGAGTTGAGCCTGAAGAGGGAGCATTTAAAGAGGAAGCCATAAACCACTACCGCGATGTGCTGCTTACGTGCAGACAGCACAATGTTACTCCGATTGTGACGCTGCATCATTTCACATCACCACAATGGCTAATTACATTAGGTGGCTGGGAAAGTGAACAGACACCCCAATATTTCGCACGTTATTGTCGCCATGTAATGCAAGAGCTTGGCGAGCTTATTCCTTATGTTTGCACGATAAACGAGGCCAATATCGCAATCGGTATCAATCGCATGATGAAGAAAAACTCTGCATACTCAGCACAGGTCGGCGTCAATCCAGAAATGCTTGCTAGACGACAGTCTTATCTTGCAGAGCTAGGTGAGGCGTTCGGGATAAGCCCGACAGATGTTCATACTTTCCTTGCTCCAAGAAGTGAGAAAGGACTGCAAATTATTTTTCAGGCGCATGTGGAGGCAAGAGCTTCAATTAAGAAAGTTGCTCCTGAGACAAAAGTAGGCATTACGATGTCGCTGCATGATTTACAGAGTATTGGTGGAGGAGAGAGCTTTGCAGAGGAGGAGCTGGAAGAAGAGTTGCTTCAATTCCTACCATATTTGCGAGAAGATGACTTCTTCGGCTTGCAAAACTATACCAGAACGGTTTATGGTCCTGACGGGGCGCTGCCTGTTTCTGAGGAAGCAGAAAAAACTCAAATGGGCTATGAGTATTATCCGCAGGGCTTGGAATCCGTAATTCGCACGGTTTACAAGCATCTTGGTAAAACTATTATCGTTACGGAAAATGGGGTTGCCACAGACGATGATGAGCGGCGCGTTCATTTCATCAATGAGGCGTTAAGAGGGGTACAATATTGCATTCAGGATGGCATCCCTGTAGCAGGCTATATGCATTGGTCGCTGCTAGACAATTTCGAATGGCAGCTGGGTTATTCCAAACGTTTTGGACTTGTAGCGGTAGATCGACAAACACAAGAGCGTCAGCCGAAACCAAGCGCGTATCATTTAGGACAATATGCTAAGTGCAACCTTAGCTGACAGTGAAACTACTAAGATATAAAGAAATAGCCTACTAGAGCGTCACTCTAGTGGGCTATTTTCTACCCCCGATGCAGCAATCTAAACTGCTGCGGGGTCATGCCTTCAGCTTGGCGAAAGCAGGTTGCGAAGTAACTGCTTTGTGAGAAGCCAGTGTCTAGCGCAATTTGCTTGATGGAGAGCTGGGTTGAAATTAACAGCTGCTTGGCGCGCAGCAGTCTTGATTCTAGCAAAAACTGCGGAAACGAAATCCCCAATATTTCGCTAAACCTTCGACTAAAGTAATGTGGACTGTAGTTTGCAATGGCTGCAGCTTCCTCTAATGTAAATGGCTGATTGCTATGTGAACGTATATAGTTCGCTACGGAACGTATCTTATCTGCGCTTTGATTAATTGGCACATTGAGCTGTGCTGCAGTAGCTTGCAGTCTTGTGAGCAGCTGATACAGTAATCCAGCGATCTTGTACTCATCATCCACCTGATAGCCTCTGCCCGTTACTAATAATTGATCGAATAGCTCACGAAAAGGCGCGATATCAGACAGACTGAATAGCCACGGCTCATCTAAGCCCTTTCCATCCAAAAACTGCGATAAATCTATCCCATAAAAATGCACCCATCGAATATTCCAAGGCTTATCTTTATCAGAATGATAGGTTTGACGCAGTCCTGGCCCATATAGAAACCCTTGACCTTGCGTTAATTCATACGTTGCTCTGTCCGTGTATAAGTAGCCTTTGCCATCAAGCACAAGATGCAAATTATAATAGCGATCGACGCCGACTTCTCTAGATTGATATTCTCGATTGACGGCGTGCTCAGGAAAGTCACTATATCCTCCAATAAAATCAGGAAAGCAGCTATGCCTAGGGAACAACGGCTTAGGGAAGAAGATATGCTCGCGCATGATGACACCTCACACTGACAAGAATTTAGTATAGGTTAAGCTACTATTCAATATTATAAATGATAATCCCTCTAAACACATGACAAGATTTTAAAACTTATGACATGATTTTGAGATTTAATCCCGTGCATAGCTCCTCTACAATAAAGATAATCATGAATTGGAGGGACAACAATGGCAAAATCGATAGAGATGGACAAATTAGAGCTGGGCGTTTGTTATTATCCTGAGCATTGGCCAGAGGAGCTGTGGGAAGACGATTTTCGTAGAATGAGAGAAATGAATATCTCGGTCATCCGTATAGCCGAGTTTTCATGGGCAATACTGGAGCCAACAGAAGGCGTGTATGACTTTTCTTTATTTCATAAAGCGATGGATTTAGCTCATGAATATGGCTTAAAGGTTATTCTTGGCACGCCAACGGCAACGCCTCCAGCTTGGTTAACGCACAAATATCCAGAAGTATTAAATGCGAATGTAAATGGCGAATTGTATCATCATGGCTTACGTCGTCATTACAATTACAGTAGTCCAAAGTATAGGGAGCTATGTGCCAATATTGTTCGTAGAATGGTTGAGGCGTACAAGGATCATCCTGCGGTAATTGGCTGGCAGCTAGACAATGAGTTTAACTGTGAGATCAATGTATTTTATGCAGAAGCCGATCATGCCGCATTCCGTCAATGGTTGAAGAAGCGTTATGGTACGCTAGATAATTTGAATAAAGCATGGGGCACTGTGTTTTGGAGCCAAACCTATACGGATTGGGAGCAGGTTCATCTTACTCGCAATATGCCATCACCATCGCCGAATCCACATTTGGCACTGGATGAGAAGCGTTTTATTTCAGATAATGTCATTTCATTTGCCAAGGAGCAAGCGGATATTATTCGTGAGCTTGCACCACAGCATCATTGGATTACGACAAATGGGATATTCGGACATCTAGATAGTCATGAGCTGACGGATCAGATGCTAGATTTCTTTTCCTATGACTCGTACCCGAACTTTCAATCGCTCAATGTGAGTGATGAAGAAAATCCATTACGTGATCGTGTGAGCAGTCTTTATCTATCTAACATTCGTTCGATCTCGCCTAATTTCTGTGTTATGGAGCAGCAATCCGGTCCAGGTGGCTGGTATGACCGCATTAGTATGGGCTCGCCAAGACCTGGACAAATTCGCTTATGGTCTTATCAATCAATCTTGCACGGAACCGATTTGCTCCTATATTTCCGCTGGCGTACTGCAACGTTTGGTACCGAAATTTACTGGCACGGTATTAATGACTACCATAACAGACCGAATCGTCGCGTGCGAGAGGTTGCTCAGGTTGGCGAGGAAATTTCCAAAATTGGTTCCTTAATTGCAGGAACAAGCTATCAAGCTGATGTCGCTATATTGCAGGATTATGATAATAGCTGGGATGGCGAGATGGATGAATGGCATGGTCCGTTGCAATGGCAAAGCAGATACGCTTGGTTTAAGCAATTGCAGTATGGGCACATCCCTGTAGATGTCATGACATTAAGATCGAAGACTACGCTTGAAGATTTGAAGCAATATAAACTGATCGTATACCCACATGCAGCGATCCTAACTGACGAAACAGCCGAACTGCTTGAGCAATATGTTAGAGGGGGCGGCAAGCTAGTATTCGGAGCACGCACAGGCTATAAAAATAGCAACGGTCAATGCTACATGAGACCATTCCCAGGTCCAGTTGCTGAGCTATGTGGCATTACGATTGAAGATTTCACGCTTATTAAAGGTACGATTCAGCCTGGTAAGCTGCAATGGAAAAACGGCGCTGTACAGAGCGAGCTAATCAGTGTCGGCTTCAATGACATTATTCAAGTAGAAGCTGAGGATACGGAAGTTTTAGCAGAGTATGCTAGTGAATATTACGCTGGAAAGCCTGCGCTTACTAAACGTAAGGTTGGACAGGGACTTGTATATTACTATGGAGCTGCATTTAATGAAGGGGTTGTCGATGCGCTGCTTGACGAGCTAGAACTAACTTCTCCGCTTAATGAATGGCTGAGCGCTCCTGCACAAGTAGAGGTCGGTATTCGAGCTGCATCAGATAAGCAGTATGTATTTCTATTAAATTACTCCAATGAACCGGCAACGATTGAAGTGAAGCAGAAGGTTAAGGAGCTTTTATCGGACGAATGGATTGAGGATAGCAAAGAAATTCCAGCATATGGTGTGTTAATCTTGGAAAAGTAAAATGAATAAGTAGCAGTAGATCATAGGCAGTATAATAGATCATCTATAGGGCTCCCATATTTTTGTGCAGTTCAGAACTAGCGTAGTTCTGCAGCACGAGGATGGGAGTCTTTTTAGCTAGGACTATAGAATTGTATTTTTGTTAATCCGTTAACTAAAATATAAATTTACAACTTTTTACTAAAATTTTCTATCCACTCCTTTTTGAAAGCGTTTTACAATAGGGGCGTAATAACAAATTAAGGAGGAAAGTAGATGAGAAATAGGAGGAAGTTCACTATTGGATTGCTCATCATGACGCTACTATTCAGTCTCATTACCCCAGTAGGGGCAACAGAGAGTGTGGAAGCGGAGGAAGCTCCCGATTTCAGCATTCAATCAACTACGGCTCAAGAGGATTTACTTTTACATTATAACTTTGATGAAGCTAGCGGAACGACAGCTAATGATATCTCTGGTAATAATCATCACGGCTCGTTGCTTGGCGGAGCAACCTTCAGTGCAGGTAAGCTGAATAATTCACTTACCTTAAATGGATCTAACGGGTACGTAAAGCTTCCTGACGGAATCGTTGCAGAAGCAGAAGCAATGACTGTATCGGCATGGGTCAAGCCTAATAGCAACCCAGCGTGGTCACGGGTGTTTGATTTTGGTTCTTCGCAAACAAGCAATATATTTCTTACATTAAATAATGCGTCAACCTCGACGATTCGCTTAGGGATGGTGACAGGTTCAGCTGTGCATGATATCGATGGAGTGAAGTTTCCTACCTCTGATTCATGGCAGCATATTGCGATTACAATGGTAGATAAAACGGCTGTCATTTATTTGAATGGTGAGGTCATCGCACAAAATACGAATATTACAATTAAACCATCCGATCTTGGAAATTCAATTGCTAATTATATTGGCAGATCGCAATGGCCAGATCCCTATTTTAATGGGAAAATTGATGATTTTAGAATATATACTGCTGCGCTAAATGATCAAGAGATAAGAGACATTATGTCGGAAAGCATGACAACTTTAGAAAAGCTTGCTTTAGACAAAAACTGGCTAACGCTTGGAGATTCAACTGAGCTAACCAGCAGCATCCAGCTTCCAACTACAGCACCGATGGGATCAACTATTACATGGAGCTCATCCCACCCTGATATTATTTCGAATACAGGTGAAGTCACTCGTCCGACTACAGGCGATGTAGAGGTGACGTTAACGGCTACTTTAGAGAATGAAATTTTGTCGGACAGTAAGTCATTCCAATTTATTGTATGGGAAGCTGACGCAGTTGCCTATGGGATTGAGATCGATGCCGACCAACCCCTATATGAAGTGAACCCAACCTTATTTGGTCTGTTTTATGAGGATATCAATTATGCAGGTGACGGTGGCTTGTATGGCGAGCTAGTACAAAATCGTTCCTTCGAATTCAGCAATTCACTATCATCCTGGACAACAGAAGCATTGGGCGGAGCTTCTGCTCAAGTGACATCAGCATCAACCTCTCCATTGAATGAAAACAATCATAAATACGCACGCATCCAAATTACTAATCCAGGCACTGGCGCTGGAATATCTAATTTCGGTTATACAGGTATAGCTGTTGAAGCTAATGAAAGCTATGACTTCTCCTTTTATGCTCGAACTAATGACAATATGAACGTTCCGATGACCGTGGAGCTGCGCAGTCAGAATAATGCTACGGTTTATGCAAGAGCAGAGATCAGTGGAATTTCTTCTGAGTGGAATAGATATGAGAGTAAGCTAACCTCGACGACAACCGATCACCAAGCGAAGCTTGTTTTGCTGTTCCATGAGGCAATAACGGTTGATATCGACATGGTGTCGCTATTCCCGCAAAAAACATGGATGAATCGAGAAAATGGCTTACGCTATGATCTTGCAAAAATGCTTGACGATATGAATCCGAAATTTTTACGCTTTCCTGGCGGCTGTATCGTAGAAAACGGAGCAATTAACAATATCTATCGTTGGAAAAATACGATAGGCGATGTCGCAGAGCGCGAAACACAAACCAACTTCTGGGGCTATTATCAATCCTTTGGTTTAGGCTACGATGAATATTTCCGATTTGCTGAGGATATAGGTGCAGAGCCTGTTCCGCATATTTTCTCTGGTATTCTATCCTGCCATAGCAACCCGCCAACCGTTCCGATGAATGAGCTGCAGCCGTATATTGACGATGCACTTCATCTGATCGAGTATGCCAATGGCGATCCAGAAACAACGGAATGGGGCTCACTTCGAGCAGCTAACGGTCATCCAGAACCGTACAACCTGAAGTATTTAGGTGTTGGTAATGAAACATGGGGGTCTAATTATTTCCCTCGCTATAAAGCGTTCTATGATGCGATTAAAGCAGAGTATCCGGAGATAAAGCTCATCTTAAGCGCAGGTGCATTCCCAGAGGATGCTAATTTCCGCTTAACCTATAATTGGCTAGGAGAGCCAGGTGACGGCAATGAGGCTGATCTTGTCGACGAGCATATGTATCAATCTCCGCAATGGATGCTTAACAACGTAGGTCGCTATGATAATCAGGATCGCAATGGTCCAAGTGTGTTTGTTGGCGAGTATGCAGCACATGGAACTGGTAAACGCAATAATGTCGAGTCAGCACTAGCGGAAGCGGCATTTATGACAGGATTAGAGCGAAATTCAGATATTGTGGAAATGGCAGCTTATGCTCCACTATTTAGCCGCAGACCAGCCAGCTATACACAGTGGACACCAGATATGATTTGGTTTGATGAGCATCGAGCATTTGGCACACCGAACTATTATGTACAGAAGGAATTTATGGTGCATATGGGCGATCAAGTATTGCCGGTTGAGCTGAAGAAGCGCCGCAGCGATGCTGAGATTCATACAGGCTCTTTAATGCTAGGATCATGGGCCACTAGAGTTGAATACGACAATATCTCGATTGTCGATGAGCATGGCACCATTTTATATGAAAATGATTTCTCAGATCCGGCTACGCTGTCAGACTTCACCTCCTACTCCAACAACAAGGGCAGCTGGGTTATCGAGAATGGTGTGCTGAAGCAGACGACGCTAGATGAGGATGTTCGATTACGATTGAATGGAGCTGAAAATTGGTCGAACTACACGATTACGCTAGATGCTAAGAAGGTATCGGGCAGCGAAGGCTTCTTAATTGGCTTTGAAGCAGAAGATTTTGATAATTACTATTGGTTTAACCTGGGCGGCTGGGCTAATACGGTCACACTTGTTGAGCGTTCCGTTGACAACAGCAAGTCTGATGCAACCTCTCGTCTAAGCCGTGGGGTAAATACTAATCAAAACTACCAGATTAAAATAGAGGTTAATGACGATGAAATGCACATGTATCTTGATGAAGAGCAATTGTTCACAGTAAACTCTCCTGCTCCGAAATATCCAGGTCCATTGTATAGCTCGACGACGCTGGATGAAGAAACAGGCGATATTATCGTTAAGGTCGTGAATACATCAAACAATAGTCAGCTTTCGAAAATTCAAGTGAATGGAGCGGATTATATTAATCCGAGTGGCACAGTGATTGAGATTGCTAATGACTCTTTAGCTTCAGAAAATTCATTTGAGAACCCAACAGCAACAGAAAGCATGACGAGTACGTATCATGGCTTCGGAACAGTGTTCGAATACGAATTTCCGTCCTATTCCGTAACGATTCTGCGTTTGAAAACAACGGAGGGAGCCGTTATCGAAAAGATCGAGCCTGTTACAGCTACCACTTCAATGAATCAAGCGCCTCAGCTGCCAGATACAGTTACCGTTCAGCTAAGTGACAATACGACAGATGAGGTCAGTGTAGAATGGAGAGCGATTGATCAGTTATCGCTTAAAAAAGCAGGTGGTTTTGAGGTTGAGGGAATTGTAGCGGGAACATTTCTCGAGGCTACTGCAATCATTACTGTACTGGAAGAGGCAATAGCTGAACCGCTGCTTGAAGCGTATAACAAGCTTAACATTCCGAACGCCGATAATATTCGCGGCAATATTACGCTGCTGCAGCAGCTGGATGCCGCTGACGAAACAGTCACGACTAGCTGGAGCTCTTCTAAACCAAATGTCATAAATCCAGAGGCAAGTGGTGCACAGGGTCAGGTTCCTGCAGGGGTTGTTACACGCGGGGCTTCTGATGAACAAGTTACGTTAACGGCAACCTTGCAATGGAATGGGCATTCATTGACGAAGACATTTAACCTGACGGTAAAGGCAGCACCGCAGCTTGAGGAGTACAGCGGCTACATTTATACCTATTTCCGTTCTAATTTATACGGAAATGGGGAAAGCCAGCACATTCATCTGGCAGCTAGTGAAGATGGCTTATTCTGGGATGATATGAACAATAATGAACCGATTCTTGAATCTACATTGGGGACGATGGGAGTGCGTGATTCGTATGTCATTCGAGCTCCTGAAGGTGATCGATTCTATCTCATTGCTACAGATTTAGATGCGAACGGCGGGAATTGGGGACAATATGCTAACAATGGCAGCAAGTCGATTATGGTATGGGAATCAGATGATTTGGTCAATTGGTCAGAGCAGCGTATGATCGAGATTGCACCTGAGGGTGCAGGTAATATGTGGGCGCCTGAAACAATTTACGATCCGTCAACCGGAGAATATGTCGTCTATTGGGCATCGAATGTAAGTGGAGAAGGTCATCGCATCTACTATGCGAAGACTCGTGATTTCTGGACGTTTACCGAACCACAAGTGTTTAAGGATAGAACGGCTTCCAGCACATATATTGATACGTCTATGATTGAGCACGATGGCATGTATTATCGCTTTACGAAGAGAGAGCAAAATAATACAATCCTGCTTGAAACAAGTGATGCTGTACTTGGCAGCTATGAGCTAGTGCAGGAAATTGTTGCTAATCAGGAGGGTGTTGAAGGTCCTGGTATCTTCAAGCTTAATGGTGAGGATCAATGGATACTGCTAATGGATGGTTATACAGGCAGCAATGCAGGGGTAGGCTTCTTCCCGTTAATCGCTGAATCAGAAGAAGATTTAGCAAGCGGTAATTTTAGAAGGCTAGAGACGCATGAATTTAGAATGCCTACTGGAGCTAAGCACGGCAGCATTATTCCTGTGACAGCAGCAGAGTATGAGGCAATTATTACCAAGTGGGGACAGGATCTCGTTCAGCCTGTTACTCCAGATTCCGGTGTCATTGTTCCAGACTTGGAGTATAAGTTCGACGAGTCGTTAACTGGTACAGCTGTTCTTAATACTGGAAAATCAGGTCCAGACAATAACGGTATCCTTCACAATGGTGCTAGCTATGCCGTTGAGAAGGGCAATATATTACGACTTACCGGTGGGAATGCCAATAGTAATAGTCCATATCTTGAATTCCCGCAAGGGTATTTCGATGGTAAAGACAATGTAACGATTATGATGGATATTAAATCCGAGATGGACAATCAATTCTTCTTTACGTTCGGTGTTGGGCAAGATAGTCAAAAGTATCTGTTCTTGCGTACAAGAGCCAATGAACTGTACTCTGCCTTAACGGTGAAAAGCTATTCTAAGGAACAATCCATTACTCATAATACGGGCAGTTCGATTAAAAATAACTGGACCAATATCGCGATTGTGCTAGAGCGGGATGACAATGGCAAGCATAGCACGATGAAGCTGTATCAGGACGGTGAGCTCCTAGGGACGAAGGAGCAAGTGATTGCTAACCTGTCTACGATGGGAGCTGATCTGAAGGCTTACTTAGGGAAAGCATTTTATGCTGATCCGTACTTTAAAGGCTCCTTTGACAATGTGCGAGTCTATAATCGAGCGCTTACGGATGCACAGGTTGCTGCTGTTCTCTTGCCACCAGTGTCTGTTGATGGCATTAGTCTTGATCAATCCCATATTGAGCTGAAAATGGGGGAGAGCAGCACATTGGTTGCCACTGTGACGCCTAGTGATGCGACGAACAAAGAAGTAACATTTAGTAGCAATAATGAAAATGTAAGCGTAAGAGCACCGATCTACGATGAGCAAACAGGGGCAACTAGTGTAGTAATAACAGCTGTTGTTGAAGGCAGTGCAGTTATTACAGCTACGTCAGAGGATGGTGGCTTTATAGCTACGGCCAATGTAATAGTTGAAGCTGAACCGCCTGTAGATCCTGAAGACACTACACCGCCTGGTGAAGTTACTGGAGCAAAGGCTACCGCTGGTGATCGTCAGCTTACATTGAGATGGACTGACCCAACAGATAGTGACCTAGCTTATATTATTATTAAAGGAGCTGGCGATACAGAGCTTGAACCAATTACTGTATCGAAGGGAACTAAGACGTATACGATCAGTAGCTTAAGCAATGGAACTCGATATGAGCTATTAATTTCTACCGTTGACTCATCGGGCAATGAGTCTGCCGGGATTACATTATCAGGTACTCCGTACAAATCTAGCTCTCCAAGTAACGGTAACGATGGAGGCAGCTCAGAAGTGCCAGTAGAAACACCTGCACCACAGTCTGACGTAACGGTAGGCAGTGACGGTCAGGTTAGCGTTAAGCCGAAGCTGAATGATGATGGTTCAGTGGAGGTCAAGCTAGATAACGATATTTTGAAGAAGGCACTACAGCAGTCAGAGGATGAAAGCTTGAATATTACAGTAGAAGCTGATGCACAAGTAAACGATCTATCGATTGAGCTTCCATTAGACAACGAGCTTATTAACGAGATGAAAGGGATCGATAACATCGTCATTCGCTTAGGTGAAGTGACGGTTACAATTGCGACTACAATGCTTAACCAAGCTGCAGCTAATTCGGGGTCATTGACGCTGTCAGTCGTGATGGCAGATTTTTCTAAGCTACCAAGTAGTACACAGTCTCAGTTGAATGGTGCAGATATCTATGATATTGAGCTGCTTCTTGATGGCAAACCAGTTAGTAAAATGAGCCTTGAATTACCGTACAATCTCGCAGCTAATGAGAACCCTAGCAACGTTGTGATATATTACATCAATGACGCTGGTGAGCTAGAGATTGTAATGAATGGTCAATATCGTGTAGGTACTGGCACGGTAGTATTCAAGCCAGCACATCTAAGTAAATACACCGCTGTATATCGGGAAACTCGCTTTAATGATGTGAAGCAAGGCTGGGCGAAGGAAGCGATCGATGCATTGGCAGCTAGAGGTATTGTTCAAGGTGTCGGGGAAGGAAGCTTTAATCCGAACGGCAATGTCACAAGAGCAGAATTTATTACGATGCTAATCAATGTATTCCAGCTAACAGATGAACATGCTACAGCTAGCTTCTCTGATGTGAGTGATGGTGCTTGGTATTCTGCTAGTATTGCAACCGCTCAGAAGCTTGGAATCATCAATGGCAAGCCTGATGGAAGCTTCGGCGTACACGACAATATAAGTAGAGAAGATATGGCAGTGATGGTGTACAAGGCGATGATGGTTAAACAGCTAGAGATAGCGACAGGTGAAGGGGCAGCAGCATTCAACGATCATGAAAGTATTGCTGCCTATGCTCAGCAAGCTGTCGCATCGATGCAAGCTGAAGGCATTATAAAAGGTATCGGCAATGGAAAGTTTGCTCCTAAGCAAAACGCTACCCGCGCTCAAGCAGCGACTATTATCTACAATCTGTTGAGCTACTTGTAACACAATTGAAAACGTACATGTGAAGATCAAACTGTGCTTCCATGTACGTTTTTTTGTTGTGAACGCAAGAATTTATGTAATGTATATTTGCATTTCGTGTTAAAAAAACATGACATAATACATTTGCTTGAGAACTAAAACCTACTCGCATCTCGTTACATCGCTCCGGAATAGATAACTCTTGCCTGCACGGTTTAAAGCTGATGCTTTTGATTGAGAATTTTGTAAGCATCAGCTTTAAAAGTGCACCGCTCCGCTGTACAGAGCTATCTATTCCTGCGCTTGAAGCAGGTTTGGAGTAATGCGCTGTTGCCTTGAGAGTGCACGGCTCCGCTGTAGTCAAAAAAGTGTACGAACTTCAGAAGCTCAATTCCGCAACCGAATTTCCGCACAACTACATTTCACAAGCTCCACACCCTCAACCCAACACACTGCAACAAACCAACAACTTTCTCTTACAACCCAGACGCACCGAATACCTTGTCAAAAGCTGCTTTCGCACGAGCTGCGGGTTCATCGGGACTGCCTTCTGGCTGCTCGGGTGTTAGCACCTCTAGTGCGACGGGGCCGGTGTAGCCAATTTGATTTAGGCTTTTTAGGAAGCCTGTTAGATCGATGACGCCTTCGCCTGGGTATAGTCGCTCATTATCTAGCACTTCATCAATTGGAACATCCTTGGCATCGTTGATGTGTACATGCACAATTTGTTCTGCACGTAGTGCAAGGATATCGTTAACTGTCAATTGATTGGTGTACCAATGATAGGAGTCAAACAGCAGTCCCACATTGGGCTCGCCGATTGCTGCAATCCAGTTTAATGTATCCTCAAGTGTCCAAATGAAAGGATGCTTCCATCTTGTACGTAAATGATGTGGACCTACGAATTCTAAGCCTAATGAAATACCATATGCGCCTAGCACCTGTGCGCATAGACGAAGTCGGCGTGTCGCTTCAATCATGAATGGCGCAGTGTTTTTATCTGTTGAAGGTAGAATGTAGGTGCAGCAGCTCCTGCATCCTAATTGCTTCGCGGCCGCCGCAGCTTCACCAAGTTTTTTGAAATCGTCCAGAAATTGCTCTTCGCTTTGACGCCATTCTACCGACAATGGGATGGAGCCAATACTCACCTTATGTTCCGCTAGCAAATTTGCTGCAGCTTCAGCTCCGTATTGATCAATAAGTGCCAACGCATCTAGGTCAACCGATTGAAAACCATATCGACCTGCAAGTTCGATCAGCTCGGCTTGCCCGTTCAATGCCCCTAAGCCTGCACTGCTTAAACCTCTTAGCATCATTATTCCTCCCAATTCAGCTTAACTTCATTGCCCGTACGAGATGATTCGTAGATCGCATCCAGAATTAAATTATTCGTATAACCGCTCAGTGCTGATGTGATCGGTTCCTTACCTTCCAGAATGCAGCTTAGGAAATGACGGCTAAGTCGCGCACGCTCACCTTCATCTTGGGCGGGCTTAGTTAGCTCTGTTTCCATTGGCGTGTTAAATTTCTCGGTCAGTAGCTTACCGGCACCAGCCTTGTAGCTAGCTCCACCCTCAGATCCCATGAGATGAATAAATGGTGCATTATCTGTGTCCATATGAACGGCCCAGCTAACGTCAAGAGCAAGCGTGCTGCCATCCTCCATTTTAATTAGTGCAGTTGCTAAGTCTTCAACATCATAAATTCCATCCCAGTTAGGCGTTCCCCAATTGCCAATTCCTTTACGCTTCGGTCCAAATTCAGCATAGGTTGCACCGTATACGGAGACGGGCTTTGGATTGCCCATTAAGTATAGCGCCAAATCAAGCATATGCACACCGATATCGATTAGTGGTCCGCCACCTGATTGGTCCATCTGAGTAAACCAAGTTCCCCAGCCAGGGATACCTTTCCGTCTAAACCAGCCTGTTTTGGCAGTATAGATTTTACCTAGCTCGCCTCGTTCAATCTGTCTTTTGATTTCCATTGGCACCGCTTCAAAGCGCATTTGATGTGCAAGCATAACTGTTACACTGGAATTGCGACTAGCTTGATAGATACGACGAGCCTCCGTGCTATTGATCGCCATCGGCTTCTCTAGCAAGACATGCTTGCCTGCTTCGATTGCTCGGATGGCTAGCGGCGCATGAAATTTATTGGGAACACCGATAATGACGGCTTCTACTTCTTTATGATTGATGAGCTCCTCGGGAGACGCAACAACATGAGGAATTCCATAGGCTTCAGCTCGCTCCTGCGCTAGTGGAAGATAGGCATCCGTAATGGCTGTAATTTCACATAACTCCGATAGTGCAGAAAATTCTTGTGCATGGACATTACCGATATTGCCAGCACCGACAATCCCAATTTTAACCTTACGATTAGACATGATAAGTTCCTCCTGATTATGTAATATAATAGTATGATAGAATAATTACATGACGTTGACGTCTCTATATTTCGATGTTTATCCCAAAATTTCGGAGGATCACAGCGAATGACTTATTTTCCGGATTATCTAAAAACGTATCCCAATATGGATACAACTAGTCCGCTTCATATTAGCTTGAATACGATTACAAACGGTTTCCGTGCACATCGCCATGATTTTCTAGAGTTTTCCTATGTTGTGGATGGACAGGGCTCGGAATCGATTAATGGTGTGCTGCATCCCATGCGCCCGGGCACCTTTACTTTTGTGCTTCCTTATCAGGTTCATCAAATTTATACTGATGTCGGAAGCAAGCTTGTGCTCTATAATTGCATGTTTAGTATGGACCTGCTGATGGAGTCGTCGAAGCGGGAACGATTAATTGATCTAATTGATTCCATCGATAGGCCTGCCTTCGCTTTATTTCAAGGTGATGAGCGGATGAAGATGGATGAGCTGATTGAGGAAATGTATAACGAATACAACGGACAGGCATCATGGAAGGAAGCTATGCTTCAAATTCAGCTGAAAGAGGTGCTGATTCGCTTTGATCGTTATCGCGGAGAGAGTGGTGCGAGCACATCCAGTGTATATGTAAAGGGGAATCGACAGAGCTCGATTTGGCCAATTATTCATTATATTCATCAAAATTATCACGAGGATATTACCCTTGCTGATCTTGCATCGCACTTTAAGATGAGTGTATCGCGAATTAGCGAGGTGATTAAGGAAACGACGGGGCAGAACTTTCTTCACTTTCTCAATGATTTACGCATTCGTCATGCCTGCAGTTTACTGGCTTCAACGGAGATGAGTGTATCTGAAATTGCACTTGAGGTTGGCTATAATTCCTATAACACCTTCTCTAGAGTTTTCCGCGAGTCGAAGGGAGTTGTACCAACGGATTATCGTAAAATGCGAATGGTGAATCAATAAGCTAAACCAAAAGGTGCTGCCCATCAGCAGCACCTTTAATTCAACACGCTAAAACTCTCGATAGAAATCATCACGAATTTCAGATACGGCAACATAACAATCCTTGCCGTTTAGCAAGCGAGCAGGAACCTTCCAAGCCTCGCCGTAGTAGAAGCTATCGGCAATGAGCTCTCCATCAGCATATAGCTGTGCGCTATCGCCATAGTAATCAATACACACATAGCCCTGCTCGCCAGTTACGTCAAGCTTCTGCCATGTGATATTACGCTCGCCACCAATATGCATACACTCCACATATTTAGCTGCAAAAGGTGGTTGCTCGATATGTGTAAAGGTAACGATTGGAGCAGTATACGACTGCTGAACCGTTAGGTGGTCAAAGCCAGCTCCATTCCATACATGATAGCTGTAGTCGCCTGGCTCAACCGCTCGAATAACTCCATCTGCTGCATATAGATCGCAGCCTTCCCCGATTACAAGCTCACCCTCTAATCGACGCAAATAAGCACCTTGCTCCCAAGTCAATGTAACGATGTTCACGCCACTAGCCGAAACTAAGGAGTTTAATCCCGCTTGTGGTTGGAGCGTCTCGCCATTCTCTAGTAAATACTGAGCTGGAATACCTGGAAGCTCCACAAAGAAATACGTATTGTCTAGCTTGCACAGCGGCTGAGCCGTTGCATAGGTTAGTGTTACGCCATTCAGATCCATATTAAATGGAAGGAAGAAGCTCACGTCGCCAACAACATCAATCGCTGGGAAAGTCACAATGCCAGTATCAATGACAACGTCACGCACATCCTCTAGCTTAGTGAGGCGTTGGTAGTGGTTAACAAACACATAACCGCTAGTACCATCCGTACGCATGGCATAACGAAGGGAAGTCGTATCATCACGTGCAACGCTGCAGTCTGCCTCTACTCTTGTCATCGGTGCAAAGGATGCAGCAAAATCCTGAACAAATAGATGCAGCATATTAAGTAAACGATATTGCTCTCTTACTTCACCATATTCAGACAATGCGGTCTGGAAGTCATAGGAGATAATCGGGACATCGTTAGGATAGCCTGTATCTTTAGATTCTTGGAACGTAGATAGCTTCCCGATTTTATTAATTCCGCCGTGATACATATAGTATCCGACCAGATTGTTCCCATCTCCAAGCTTAACAAGTGAGATTGCATAAATATCCATCGGCTTAATCCATGGACGGCGATGGTGAGTGACCTGAATTCCGCCGCCTAACTCACAGGTAGCGAACGGATAACGCTCATATGGAAGCTGCCAGCCACCGTTGTCATAGTTAATTTTTTGCGGAAGCAGATCAGCACCAATTCCCGTATCATTACGCATCCCAGTAAAGAAATAATGTGGAGAAGGAGGGAGCTGATTTAGATGCTCATCCCATGGCGCGTCACAGTAGCCACCGAATACAGGAACGACCTCATCAACAGGAATTTCTGCACCTGCTGCAGAGTTCCACCCTGTCACCGTATAGATCGGAGCAATCATACCACATTCAATAGCGATCTCTTTTAATTTCGCAAGATGCTCACCATTGTCGACAAGCTCATTTTCCAGCTGAATCGCAATGATATTGCCACCGTCCTTATAAAATAAGCCCTGTACCTGCTCGGCGATTTTTTCATAAAGAATGCGAGCTTTCTCAAGATATTCCTGATTATTATCACGTAGCTTATACGGCTTCTGCAGCAACCAATCTGGGAAGCCGCCGTTACGACACTCTCCATGCGCCCAAGGGCCAATTCGAATAACAACGTCTAGTCCAGCTCGTTGACATTCTAGAATAAAGGCACGTAAATCATTGTCACCAGTAAAATCAAATTCTCCTTCAATTTCCTCATGATATATCCAGAAGATGTAAGTGGACACAACAGTAATACCGCCCGCCTTCATCTTGCATAGCTCCTTGTACCAATTATTGCGATCATCTCTTGAGAAATGATACTCTCCCATAATGCCGATCCAAGGTATATCGTTGCGTGTAAAATATAGACTCGTTACATCAATTTTGTCTCCGGCAGGATTAGCTCCTCCAAGATTTAAATGATTCTTTAATATCGTTGGTGGTGAATAGTGCTTGAATGTGTATTTCGACATGCACAATCTTCCTTTCAACAGGTCATTTAATGATGTCATTGTAACGTATGGCTGCACATAATCGTTAGTACTTTCCTACATGAAAAGTAGCACAAAATGAATATTTCTTGAAATTAGCTTAGTAAATGATTGTTTTATCGAGCATGTCATATGAGTTGCGACCATTAAAGCGTATACTAAGAGAGTAGAGCAAACACATTAGTACAAAAAGAAGCTTGGAGTAAGTTAGTAAAGAAGTTACAGCAGTACAAAAAGCGGCTTGAAGTAGATAGATTACGATAAGCTACAATAAGTAAGCACAATGCACAACGAGTGAGAATGGATAATAAGTAAGCGAAGGAGGAAGTTATGCTACCCTTTAAGCTTTTTCAAAACAGTGGGCATATTCTGCTACCATTGTCATTATATAGCTGCGGACTTCATCCACAGCATGCGATCTATCGTCCAGTCGGATATCCTACATTACAGGTGATGATTTGCTTTGCCGGTGGAGGCACGTTTCACTTTGAAAATAAACCGTATATTAAATTAACTAAGGGAAATCTAGTTATTATTCCAAGCAAGGTTTCACACGACTATACTCCTTCAGGTAACGAGACGTGGGTAATGGGGTATATCGGTATCGATGGAGAGCTTGTCGATTCACTTATTCATTCGCTAAAGCTACCGATATTACAGATGGTTACTGTAGAAGCAAGTCAGCTAGCGCAGCTTGAGCAATACATTCACCAGCTTTGGCATATTAGTGAAAATAAGGATGCAGAGAATGCAACGCGGGCTGCATCAACGATTGTGTATGATTGCTTGACCTATATCGCGTTTATCCTTAATTCAGGAAACGAGGAGCAGCACCAACGCAAGGAGTTAGGAGCGAAGGAGCTGCTGCTAGAGGCAGTGCAATATATGGAGCAGCATTATATGGATAAGGTTAGCGTAGCCAATATTGCCCACACCGTTGGCTATACGCAGCAGCATTTTCAACGGCTATTTAAAGAGCTATACGGCGTAAGTTCGAATCAATATTTGCAGCATTTAAGACTATTAAAGGGAGCTCAATATTTAGAGGAGGATCATGAGCTTACGATCGGAGAGATTGCCGCAATGGTCGGCATGGAGCTGAATTATTTCGTTAGAATGTTTAAGCGCGAATACAATATGACACCCGCGAAGTATCGCAGCATGATACGTGCTAACAAATGATAAGACTTTAGCCTCTGAATTTTTCTAAAAGTTAATTTCAGAGGCTTTTTTTATTGGGCTAGTATTTATCAGTTGCTGGCTCCTTTTATGTCTTGCTCCTTACGAAAGCGCGACGGCGTAATTCCGTAGTAGCTTCTAAATTGCCGCGTGAAATAATCTGATGAGTGAAAGCCGACCTCTAATGCAATCTCGATAATCGGCAGCTGCGTATAGCGCAGTAGTCGTTCTGCTTGACGAAGACGATACTTAATTAACGTTTCAATAATCGACTCACCAACCTGCTCCTTGAACAAATGCGAAAGCCGTGACGGCGATAAGCATACTTTATCCGCTAAATCCTCAATCTGATGATTCTCTGAAAACTGCTGATTTAATATATCCAGCACTTCCTTTACACGTGAATCTAGCTGCTTCCGATCATCGTGTTGACTAGCAATTAGCAGGATGATCTCCTCTAGTGCATTAAGTGTAAGCTCCTCGCGATATTGTGAGAAGGAATCTAAACGATAGGACAGTACTCTATGAAAGGCTGCTTGGATTGACTGCCTCGTTAACGAGCTGTCAATATAGACATGGTAGATTGGACCGTTCGTATTGCTTGCGGGAATCCAGTCTCTCCATGTTCGACGAGGAATGAAATGAGCCCATAGCTTTTCCCAAACCTCATGCTCAGCAGTATAAAAGTCATGCTTTACGCCAGGTGGTATGATGGTTAGCGTATGACTTGTGCATTCCAATATGTGCTCATTGTCGTCTCCGTTATGCACATAACCTTTACCCGACAGCGTGTACATCATTAACCAATCCTTTGTTCCATCCGGTCGATAGCAGGTATAGCCATACGGCTTGCGATAGTAATCAGATACAAGAATACCAGGAGGATGAGTATATTGGTTGTGAGGCTGCCGAGTAGCAGGATAGTTCGGTTTAATAGCCATATCCTCATTCCTTTCACTTTTTCAATATATTAAGATGAAATCACGATATTTACAATGATTATGTTCATCATCCAATTGTATGTATGGAAGGTAGGAGGAGAGTTATTTGGCTAAGCAATTGCAGGAAAAGACGCTTATTAAGCTAGATGGGCAATGGGGATACGCATTAGATCCGAATGATGTAGGTGAGGCGCAGCAGTGGTATATCAACGGTTTGCCTGCACCACATAATCGTCTGACCTTACCTGGAACATTGACGACGAATGGAATTGGTGAAACCTACAAATGGGATGGGGAGCTGAGTAAAGAGGCTGTAAGAAGTCTACGACAGCGACATCGTTATGTAGGGGCTGCTTGGTATACATTCCAATTCAGTATTCCACAGGTATGGGATGGTAAAAGGCTGATTTTATTTTTTGAGCGAGTCATGTTCCAATCTACGCTATGGTTGAATGGTCAATTCGTCGGAAAGCAGGATAGCTTATCTGTTTCGCATCAATTTGATATTACTCACTATGTGAAGTCGAGCGAACCTAATACCATTATGGTGCGAATAGATAATCGTGATATTCAAAAGCTGGGCGAGTACCCAAGTGCTTATACCGATGAGACGCAAACCATTTGGAATGGCATCATTGGTCGTATGGAGCTTCAAGTCACCGACCCTGTATTTATTAGAAATGTGCAAATTTATCCTAATGTAGCAGCGAAGAGTGTGAAGCTCACGGGAGAGCTCGTGAACACTACACAACACTCAGCAGCCCTTTCGCTTAGGGTATCCTCGCAGCTTCAGGTCGATCAGAAAACGACACCTGATCAGAATCCGACACCTGATCAGAGTACGACATCTGATCAGAATTCGACCTGTGAAGGGGTAAGTGAACAGAATATTGAGCTTGTGCTGACTTCAGCTAGTACGAAAGAGTTCGAGATTGACTACAATATGGGCTCAGATGTGAAGCTATGGGATGAGTTTCATCCACATCTGTATGATTTACTGCTAACAGCTTCAGCTCATGTCGGAGGTGCAGACTTTGTTAGTGAGCAAACTTACACATTTGGCATGCGTGAATTCCGTAGTGTTGGGCAAAGCTTCGAAATCAATGGAAGGCCTACGTTCCTAAGAGGAACGCTGGAATGCTGTATCTTCCCACATACGGGGCATCCACCTACTGATGAAGCATCATGGGAGTCATTGCTGCAGACAATTAAAGATTATGGGCTCAATCATATTCGTTTCCATTCCTGGTGTCCGCCTAAGGCTGCCTTTGCAGCAGCTGATCGACTTGGGGTCTATGTTCAAGCAGAAGGGCCTGTATGGATGGACACATGGAATACACCAGTTGGTGCGCATCACGAGCACTATCATTATTTGCCTCAGGAAGCCAAGCGCATCATGGATGAGTATGGGAACCATCCATCCTTTTGCATTTTTAGTAATGGCAACGAGCTTAATGGCGACTTTACATTGTTACACAATATTATTGCTGAGCTGAAAGCTTCAGACAATCGAAGACTTTATACGCTAACGACGAATTGGGATCGACCAATTGACGATGCAGACGATCTGTTCTGTGCTCAGAATGTTGATGGAGTTGGGGCAAGAGGGCAGTATTTCCCTGATGAGCTGACGAACTCGACGATGATTGATTTTAGAGATGCCGTTGCACAACGTGATGTTCCGCTGTTAACGCATGAGGTCGGCCAATATACGGTATATCCTGATGTTGAAGAAATTGATAAGTATACGGGCGCACTTACTCCAGTGAATTTTGAAGGGATTAAAGCAGATCTAGAACGTAAGAATTTGCTCCAAGACATTAAGAAATTTGTGCATGGCTCGGGGATGCTTGCGTTGCAGCTTTATCGTGAAGAGATCGAGGCAGCGCTGCGAACACCTAAGCTTGGCGGATTCCAATTGCTAGATCTTCATGATTTCCCAGGGCAAAGCACTGCAACGGTCGGCATTCTCAATGCATTTTGGGAGAGCAAGGGGTTAATCGAGCCTGAGCAATTCCGAGCATTTTGCAGCGAGACGGTATTGCTGCTGCGATTGCCTAAGCGAATGTATGACATCGGAGAGCATTTCACTGCAGCAGTAGAAATCGCTCATTTTGGAGCGGCGCCGCTACCGCCAGCTGAATTGAACTGGAGAATTCTGGGGGAAGGGGGCAATATCATTGACCAGGGCGGATTTAGCTGTGCAGAAATCCCACTAGGCTCAGGAATTGCTCTAGGCTCCATCACATCAGAAGCATTGAAGACGCTGGATAGAAGTGAGCATTTAACGATCGCTGTTGAATGGAATGGCGGAGCATATCGTAATGAGTGGTCAATCTGGGTGTTTGTTGCCCCAGAGCAGGCTGGCGTTCATGATTCTAGCGACATTATCATTACTGAACAATGGAATGAGCAGGTGGAGGAAGCATTAGCGAAGGGGCAATCGGTTTTATATATCGTGAGCGAAGAGTTGAAGAATGCAGCGCCAGGTAAATATTATCCAGTGTTTTGGAGTCCTGTTCACTTTGCAACCGAGAATCCGTGTGGAATCTATGTAAATGCTAAGCACGAGCTATTCCATGACTTTCCAACAAGTAGCTATGCTGAGCCTCATTGGAAAGATTTATTGGATACTTCATGGTCACTGTCTGTGGATGAGTTTTCTGCAGGTATGGATTCAATTGTCCAGGTTGTACCGAATTTCTTCCACAATCGCCGTTTAAGCAATCTGTTAGAATGTCGTGTTGGAGCTGGAAGGGTAGTCATCTGCGGGCTCGATATTATTCAAAATATGGAGTCAAGACCTGCGGCAAGACAGCTTAGACGAAGTATCCTGTCCTATATGCAAGGCGAGCTATTCCAGCCGTCAAGCAGCGTAAGCATGGAGGAGCTACGCAAGCTGCTTGAGCGTAAAGATAGAGAAGGAGCAGAGCATGGATTAAGTGGTACCGAGCTAGCGACAGGTAAACCGTCATTAAGTGACTCCGTACTAAACGAGATTTACAATGCTGCTAGCGGCAATGATGGCAGTAACGATACGATGTGGCTTGCAGCAGATGAAGCAACGGGTCATTGGTGGCAGGTTGATCTTGGTGGGCTAGTGAATATTCATGGAACTAAAGTAAAGTTTCATTGTCCTGGAAATTTTCTATATGTCATTCAAACATCAATGAATGGGGAGCAATGGGATGTTGTTGTTAACCAAACAGGGCAAACCTCAGAGGAGCAGATCAGAATTGATGCATTTGAGATAAAGGCAAGATATGTTCGTATCGTCTACAATGGTTTGCCTCCGCATGTGAGAGCCGGTCACTGCTGCTTAGAGGTTTATGGTTCGAGTACATGAATAAGCGAAAGGGTGAGAGAAAAGCACAAAAAAGTGGTCAAATGAATTTATTATTGTCATATTATCGCAATTTTTGATTGTTGACGAGCCTATCGATTCCATGTACTATACAATCATAACTATAGAAAAGGCTAATTGTTTATTTTCTATTGATTGAAAGCGCTTGTTGAAAGCGTTTCTATCTAAACATTAGCAATTATTACTCATAATGTGGAGGATTTATGAACCAGAAAACTGATATCTCGGTAGACAGACTTAAAGAAATATGTGATCGTATCGTCGATTATACGTTTGATATGGATTTAACGTGGGATTGGCCAGGTGGCGTTGCGTTTTATGGTGTAGGTCGTCTTTATGAAGTGACAGGTGACGAAAAGTATTTACAGAAAATGAAGGCTTGGGTAGACGAGTATATCGAGGTTGGTCTGCCAAACTGGACAGTGAATACTTGTGCAATTGGTCATATGTTGCTTACAGTATATCAGCAAACAAAGGAACAAAAATATCTTGATATTATTTTAAGTAAAATTGATTACATTGAAAATCATGCACTACGCTTTGGTGATCGTGTACTTCAACATACAGTTTCATCTAAAAATGATTTCCCAGAGCAATGCTGGGCAGATACATTGTTTATGGCAGCATACTTTGAGCTGCGTGTCGGTGTTGAATTGAACGAGAAGCGTCTAATTGAGGATGGCTTGCATCAATTCGAACGCCACATTCATTATTTGCAGGATGAAAACAACGGCCTATGGTATCATGGCTATAACAATATTCAGCAAAACCATATGTCCGGTATTCATTGGGCTAGAGCGAATGCATGGGCTGCGTATACAATGTCTCGTGCTGCTAGAATTGTGCCAGAAGGGTATCTATATCCTCCAATGATGCATATTTGGAGCTCGTTGCGCGATCAGCTTTCTGCGCTGAAAAAGTACCAGAAGGAAGATGGTCTATGGGGAACTGTGCTTGACTATCCAGATGCGTATGGCGAAGTTTCAGCTACAGCTGGTATTGCCGCTGCTATGGTAATGCAAGGCAATCCGCTTCATAAAAAGTATGTATCGAAGGCGCTTGATGCCGTGTTAGAAAATATCTCTGACAATGGTCGCGTATTAAACGTATCTGGTGGTACAGCGGTGATGAATGATATCGCTGGTTACCTAGGTATCGATCGTAAATGGGCTCAAGGCTGGGGTCAAGGCTTAGCACTTGCATTCTTTGCAGCAGTAATTGAGCTTGAGCAGGGCAAAATTAAAGAATAGAGCTATTCTAGACATATCGTATGTCGTAGATAGTGAAGTAGAGATGCTTAGAGTGGCAGCAGTTGCTGACGTTCTAAGCATCCTTTTTGTATACGGGAGCACTGTTGCTACTCCACACTCAGTGGAAGATGAGCAACAGCTTCTCCTTTATCCGTAAGGAATTGAACAGAGGTTATCTCATCAGTAGGAAGCGCCACGTTAACGAATTGACTTGGATAGGTTAAGTAGGCGAGAACACTATCTTCCCTTGCCGGTTCACTTTCGGTAAACGAAACATTGAGCTGATGCTCACGTAATGTAATGTCCAGCACTTCAATGCTGTAGCCGCTGCTGCCCTTCATCCCTGAAAATAGTCCAAGGACGATTGAATTGTCTAATGGCTGGAAGGCTTCCTTTTCAACTAGGCGCTGATTTGTAATAAAGTCTTGAAATTGTTCTGGTGTGAAAAGCTTGAAGCGGCGTTTCTTCACACCGTTTTTATCTGAAAAACCAGTCAGTTCAATGACGTGAAATGGTAGGATGTTTGCTTGCTCTTTTCCATCTGTTAGCTTATGCAGTGACTGTTGGAACGAGCTTAGCTTCTCTCTACTAACATTATCCCCACTCAATAGAAATTCGCTCCTATTCGTAGTCCAGGATACAGAGAGCAGCCCATCAGTTTGCTCGTCACTTGACCATACCTCTGCCACCTCACGCTTACTTTTTATGGACTTCTGAACAAATTGTATCTCTTGTTCTCCATAGACATAGGTAGCTCTTGTTACGCCCTGAAGGTGCTCCACCTTTTGTAACACAAACCCTATCGGTAGATTGATAGGCGTGTAAATGGTCAGTTGCTTAGCGCTAGAGACATGCTCAAGGTCTTGAAAAGTCTCCCACTTTTGAGGTGAATCAACCTTGACGGTTGAAGTTTCCTTTACAACCGATGTTGAGTTATGCTCTGAATCCGTCATCGTCTCGGTTTCCGAATCCAACATTACGGGTACTGCCATTGAAATATCACCGCTTGACGCGACTGATGTCAATTCGACTGATAATGTAGCCTCAGGCGGAAGGGAACGACTTAATGGCTTTACAGCTAAAAAGCAGCAAAATACAATAAGAAATAATATGCTCCGCTGCACGTTCTTCGTCATCATTGCCTCCGATATTCTTACAAAATATTCTATTTACTTAACGTTGATAGCAGGGATAATGTTTCAATATATTCCAGTTTCTATCCGAATGTAAGTGTTACACGAAGAGATTAATAGTAAATTTTACGATATTGAGTTGGGCTTAGCTGCTCATGCTTCTTAAATACCGAGCAGAAGTAATTGACATCCTCAAACCCTGTAAGCAGAGCGATTTCTTTAATTTGCATGGAAGGATGCTGCAGGAGCAGCTCCTTGCTTTTTTTTATCCGCAGTGAATGAATATATTGAAAAATGCGTATGCCCATCGTTTTCTTAAATACTGTACATAAATGCTGTGGCGTATACTCTGTAACCTCTGCAAGCTCATCTAACGTAAGCGGCTTACTATAATTTTGTTCAATGTACTGGAACAGTGGCTTTAGTCTACTATTTAAATGATTGGCGCTATTATTGGGCTGCGTTGAGCAATATTGCACCATATCGGTTAGCAGTGTATATACGACGCTCGAGCATTGAATATTTTTTAAGCCAAGCTCTGCTTGACCGATATCCATCACATGCTGAATTTTAGAGAGAAAAAGATCAGGTCTGGATAGGTAAAGCAGACAAGAGCTGCTAATCCCCACATGCTTTTTCAAAAAGCTTTCGACTTGATGCCCATCAAATACGATCCAGTCTACGATCCATGTTGGGGTAAGAGCATAATATTCATGGGCGCCTTCCTTAAACAGCAGCATAGCGCTGCCTTCCTTCACGCGATAACTCTTGCCGTCCAGCACTAGCTCACCTTCGCCTTCTACAGATTGAATCCATTGATAATGGTACCCCTGCGAACGCTTCACATGCTCTTGATTCCATTGTTGGCCGACATTAACCACATAATAGGGAAGCTCTTTATCTGAATCGGTAAGGATCGGAATATATCGTCTTCTATTCATAGGTCACCTTAATATTTTAATATTCTTCTTAATAATCTTAGATTGTTAGCTGAATTGTGTCATTCTACAATTAAAATATAACAAAGCTTGCGAAGAAGCAAGCAATGTAGCTACGAAAGGATGACATAACAATGAGCCGTGTAGAAAAGAAAATTATGAGTGGCTGGTTATTTACTTTAGATGAGCCAGAGGAACAGAACTTTCAGCCTGTGTACTTGCCTCACGATTGGGCGATCACTGCGCCGGTCAATCGCCATATGAAGCAAGGAGATGCGCAAGGCTTTAGAGATAGATGGGGAATTGGTTGGTACCGAAAGACGCTTAGCATGAATGAAAAGAAAAACGGGTATCTGTATCATTTGCAATTTGATGGAGTGTATGAAAACAGTACGATTTGGATCAATGGCAAGGAGGCAGGCGGACGTAAATACGGCTACTCTCGATTTGCAATTGATATTACGCCATTCATTACTGAAGGAGATAACACGATTCTAGTGAAGGTAGACAATACTTCATTCCCAGCCGATCGCTGGTATTCAGGTGCAGGGATTTATCGTACCGTTAAGCTGCTAGAGCTGCCCCAGCAGCATCTTGACCCAGAAACTATTTTCGTCAAAACAGCGATCAGTGGTGAACAAGGCATCGTGACCATTCAAACAGGCAAGACTTCATTAGTGAAGGCGGAGCTTAGCGATGAGCAGACAATCATTAGCGGTCAATCTGACAGCGGCGTTATTACATTAGAAGTACCTAATGCTAAGCTTTGGAGCCCGGAAGACCCTAATCTGTACCAATTGAAGCTTTCTCTTGTTGAAGCTGAGCAGGTCGTCGACACTTATGAGCTGCGAATCGGGATCAGAGAAATTGAGATGATTCCTAACAAAGGAATGTTTATTAATGGCAAGCCAACTAAAATTAAAGGCTTTTGCGTGCATCAGGATGCTGGTAGTCTCGGTGTCGCAGCTACTCCGGAGATTTGGCGTGATCGACTAGCCGCCTTCAAAAACATGGGCTGTAACTCCATTCGTACAGCGCATCATATGCCAGCAGCCGAGCTGCTTGATTTATGTGATGAGCTAGGCTTCCTCGTTTACGAAGAGCCATTCGATAAATGGGTTGGCGGATTATATCGTCGTTACTTTGATACTGACTGGCAGCTTGATCTGGAAAGCATGGTGAGAAGAGATCGCAATCATCCTTGTATTTTCATCTGGGGTGTAGGTAATGAGGTTGAACATCAAGGTCAGCAGTCGATGCTGGATATATTGAAAATGTTGAAGGAGCATCTGCTTACACTCGATGATACACGCCCAGTGACCTATGCAATGAATCCACATTTTAAATATGAAAGTCAGGTCGATTTATCGAAAGTCGAGGATATTCAGCAGTTCGTAGATACGGAAAGCGATACTGAAATTTATAATAATGATGAGCGAATTGAGCGTATTCGCAGAATTGCCGAGATTGTTGATGTTATTAGCTGTAATTATCAGGAGCAATGGTACGAGGGCATTCATAAGGTGATTCCAGATAAGCTTATTCTTGGAACAGAGACGTATCAATTTTTCAGAGGCTATCCAGATCAAATGCAAAACTTCAGTGAAGATGTACCATGGATTGATGTTGAACAGCATGACTATGTGATCGGAGGCATGCTATGGACAGGGATTGATTATTTAGGTGAGTCGATGGGATATCCAGCGAAGGGCTGGGCAGGCTCGCCATTTTGGACGAACAATGAGCGTAAGCCGCTTTCTTATTTATATGAAAGCTACTGGTCAGATAAGCCGATGGTATATTTTGCAGTTGAGGATTATTCGCTTGAGGATGAGCTTGTTAAGGAGCATTGGGATACGCCACGTTATGCAAGCCATTGGGATTTCCCACAGCTAAAAAAATCAGTCGTTCCATATATGATTGCGACGAACTGTGAGGAAGTAACGTTAGACGTGAACGGCAAGCAGTTTTATGTGAAAAAGCCTAGTGAATATCCGAACCGAATGATCAAGGGATATCTTCCATATTTAGCTGGTACGGTAACGGTGAGAGGATATATTGGCGGACAAGAGGTATGCCAATATGTAGTGAAAACTTCTCAGCCTGCAGTGAGGTTAGCGTTTGATGCGGAGGAATTACAGCTTCCAGCAGAGGAGGGCTTCCATAAGCTAGTAACCGTGCGCGCGTATGACAAGGAAGGTGTTGCTGTATTCCGTGAAACAGCGAAAGTAACATTCAACGTAACTGGACCTGCGGAAATTATTAGTGTAGATAATGGTGATCTTTGCTCTAGTGAGCCGTATGATCGAAACTGGATGCATATGTATCGCGGTTTTGTAAGCACAGTCATCCGTTTAACAGGAGAGCCAGGAAGAGTAGTGTTAACAGCAAGTGCTAGCGGACTTTATGCCGGACGATTAATTATCGAGGTCAAATAATTAAGATGAAATAATAGGAGCTTCCTTAGAGGTTAATGATCAGTAATGACCGTTAACGAACCGAGCAGCTCCTTTCTTAGAGAAGCAAATTGTTGTGAAAAAGAAGTTGTTGCCAGAAAAGAGCTGCTATATCCGCTAGTGCTAGAAGAGCTGCTCTTTACACGGTGTGTGCAATTGCTGTAGCATCCTCCTTGGCTGCCGAAATGAGGCGATCTACAGAAACGACGTGTATATCTACACCATCCATTTCACGAAGCAGTTCATTAATAAATGATCTGTGCCAAATTTCTTGCCAACGTGTCTGTCCAGACTGACCGATGATAAGCTGTGTAATTCCATATTGCTTAGCAACATCAGCAATCATATCCACGACTTTTTTAGCGTCGCATGTCTTCGTAACAAGAGTTGCCTCCCACTTATCACATATTTGCTGCCATCGTACATTCAAGCCTTCCGTTTTTTGCTTGTGTGCACTAGCATGATCTGCTGTAATATTGAGCACATACAGTGGACAGTGGAACAAATTCGATAGTTCTCCACCTCGACGAATTAATTGCTCTCCGTTAGGAACATGATGTACGCACACTAATATCTTTTCATCGCTTGTCATCGGACATACTCCTTTATAATGTGGAACTCAAAATTTAGTTTAGAAAAATCAAAAAAAGCTTGCAGCAGTAAAAAACTGCTATCAAGCTTCCAGTTGTAAAGTAACAAACAAGAATAACATGAAGGCAATCTCTCATTGTGCTGACGAGGTTAGCTGTCGGATTCGGATTTGAGAGCACCCGTTCTTTCGATTAAGAAAGAATTCACCCCTGAAGCATGCAAGCTTCGTTGGTTCCCCCGTTCCTCTAAAGAGGATTAAGCAATTTGCATATGATTTTGTCGTAATTCATAGTAGAATATTTTTATCAAAAAGTAAATAGACATTTTTATCAAATTGAAGTTTTTGTTGATTTAGATTGTGGATGGTGATGACATGCAGCAGTATCCTTCTTACGCATTTCGTAATACAGATACCGACATTATGATGCTTGATTCAATTGGACGGCAAAGGGTCGATAGCAGTGAATATAGCTTTTCTGGTGAAAGCAGACCTGATTGTGGGCATGTAATCTTTCAATATACATTAAGCGGACAAGGGTATATTGAAATTGACAATACGGTTAAGCCGCTGCCGAAGGATACGGCGTTTTTGGTGAAGGTTCCAAGTCGACATCGCTATTATTATAATGAGCAGGACGAGCCTTGGGAATTTATCTGGATAAATATTCGTGGGGCGGAAGCGCAGCGTATATGGGATTTGGTCATTATGCAAGAAGGGCATGTCATCACAAGAGATCAGCATTCACCATTAATTGAAGGCTTTTGGAAGCTGATGGATAGGATCCATAATGACAAGGTGACTGACAAATACGTCCTATCCTCTGCCGTATATCAATGGCTGCTTACGTTAGTGCAGAGCAGTAAGGAGCAAGCCAGTGAGCTTAGTGCCTCCACAAGCTCCATTATCGATAAGGCAAAGCGCTACATGGCGAGTCATTACGCGCTTCCGTTGACGCTAGATATGTTAGCTGAGCACTGTGGCATTAACAAGCATCATCTATGCAGATTGTTTCAACGAAGTGAGCAAAGCTCACCGCTTACTTATTTGCGTGAACGGAGAATTGAAGCGGCGATTTCGATGCTGCGGACGACTGAGCTACCGATCAATGAAATAGGTAGATTATGTGGCTTTGAAAGTCCAAGCTACTTTGGTAAAGTATTTCGCCAGTATATGTCGATGTCTCCGCAGGAATATCGCAGGAAGAAGCTTGAGTTTCCTTATTCCGCAATTTATTACGAATAGAGTAAGTCTCATATATAAAAAGAGAACTTTAAAGTTTTCTTAATATTCCAGATTAAATGGGATGTACATGCTAATATATATAAAGGAAATAACAGCCTACTTCACTCGAAGCAGGCTTTTTTAATATGGGATCCTAAAAAAACGAAACTTCTATGATATGAAAAACAAGGAAATTAATAACAAATGTCGAAGGATGTATTACATATGTTTTGAAAACTAACAAGCGAGCAGTATCTTTTTCACGACGACTTGGTCAACAGACCGTGGAGGAGAGAAAAAGATACTGCGAGCGCCAGGAGATGAGTAGATGGCTAGAACGTATCGTGCTGAAGGAAGGCAGCTAGCATATTTGCTAAGAACATTGTTTGTAACGGTTGCGGTATTAATTTATTTTGCATTTCCAGATCTGCATTGGGGATTTTTGTGTGGATTTATTGCGATAGGAGTTGTTGTTGCGGAAATAGTAGGAGAGCTATGGACGCGATATAGAAGAGAGCAAAAGCAAAGCAAGAAGAAGAGCTCGACTAATAGTAAGCCTAAAACAACTAAAATAAAACCTACATCAGAAGCTCAAGCTCGACGACAAGTAGAGAAGTGATAAGTGGGGAGATCAGCTATGGGAAAGAAGATTTACGTAGAAACATTTATTCAAGCCCCGATAGATTCGGTATGGGAATATACGCAGAATCCACAGCTGCATCAGCAATGGGATTTGCGTTTTTCCGAAATCAATTACTTACCTAAAGTAAATGAACAGGACAGACAGAAGTTTTTATATCGGACAAATATAGGCTTCGGTCTTAGCATTGCAGGTGAGGGTGAATCCTATGGAACGAAGGAAGTAAATGGCGTACGGACGTCCAGTCTTGTATTTGGAACTGAACAACGTATTTCATTAATTGAACAGGGAAGCGGATTTTGGCGCTATATTCCGAAGGATGACGGAGTAACATTTCTAACGTTATATGATTATCGTACTCGATTTGGATGGCTTGGCAAATATTTTGATTCTCTCGTATTTCGTCCGATGATCGGCTGGGCAACCGCTTGGAGCTTTGATGCACTGAGACTTTGGCTTGAGCTCGGCATTCATCCACGTTCCTCAATTTTTCGCTGCTTAAGATATTGGATCGTGTCAATCGTATTATGCTTTTTATGGGTTTACCAAGGATTAGTTCCAAAGCTTTTATTCGCAAATACTGGCGAGCTGGAGCTAATCTCACAGATCGGTCTATTTCGTGGCTATGAGCCTTTCGTTCTAGCAATAGCTGGTGTGCTAGAAATACTGTTTGGATTATCCTTTCTATTTATAAGAAAAAGAAATAAATTGCTTCATGATATAAATATATTTCTATTAATTGGTCTATTACTTAGCGGAATGGCTTTTCCTAGTGTGTTTCTTGCGCCATTTAACCCAATTACACTTAATGGTGCAATGATTGCATTATCCGCAACACAGCTATTGGAAAATGAGCCGCTAGCGACAGCTAAAAATTGTTTGCGTGAAGAACGGAAAGGGAAGGAGGGAGTCAAATGAGTTCAATCTATAAATTAGCGATGGGGGCAGAATTCGATAAGCTCAATCCGCAAATTAAAAAGCGGTTCGGCTTTAGCAGTAAAGATGGTATTGCCGCAATCGGTAAAGGGATAATGGAGCAGGTTTGGTATGGGAAATGGTATATGCTTCCGTTTCTCTATATAGGCACATGGAGAAATATTATGTTCCCGCAGCGTGGACAGAACATCCCATTTACGATTGAAAACTATGCGTACGTCGATTCTTTAGGTCGAGAAACGGTAACTTGGATCAGGACGTACCACTTTCCGAATAAATCGCGGCGATTTGATGCTACGATGATCTACAGTGAACAGCGTAAAAAAATAATCGACTACCTAGGCACGCATCAGCATTTGGCAGTGGAGATCGACGTTAGTCCGACCAAGTCTGGCAATATGAAATTATTATCTGGACAGCAATATTTCTATGAAGGAAAAGTAGCATTTAAGTTTCCAATGTCCATATCTGGTTATGCCCATGTGACAGAATCCTATGATGCCACTAGCGATAAATTTCAAATTGAAGTGAATGTACATAATAAGTTTTTTGGACCTGTGTTTGGATATAAGGGCAGTTTTGATGTGGAGTATATTGAGGTAAGTCCGGAGCAAATTCCAAGGCATGTGAAGCCAGTGCGTGAGGAATTTCGGGAATAATTGTGCTCGCTATAACTTTTATCTCCTCCATCGCCTTTTTGGGCAAAGTCGGGCGCTCGCTATATCTTTTTTCTCCTCCACGGTCTGTTGACCAAGTCGGGCGCTCGCCGTAACTTTTTTCTCCTCCATCGCCCTTACGGGCAAAGTCGTCGATAAAAAGTTACAGCTCGCTGGGGAGGTACTATAAGTAAGCAAAAAAACTCGTTCAATAAATATACTATAAGTAGTTAGTGATCTTTCATGTTATGATCAATTTAGCTTACTTTAAGTAAAGTAATGAGTTTTTTTGCTAATGCTTGTAACCGATTACAAGGTTGGAGGGGATAAAGATGGGGATTTATAATGAAGCTTCTGATGTGGCTAGTCCAAAGTCAGGGATACGGTTAAATGATATTGTTGCACATGATCCTTATGTGTGGGTAGACTACGACGCTGGCATATATTATTTGTATACGAGCGGGATTCCAAGGTTTTATGGTATGGAACGCTACGGTGTTGTGACGTATCGCAGCAAGGATTTGTTGAATTGGGAAGGTCCTTATGTCGTATTTACTGTTCCTGATCATTCATGGGCACATCCTCAACAAGGGACTTGGGCTCCTGAGGTGCACCAATATAAGGGTAAGTTTTATTTGTTCGTGACTTTGCATAACGCAACGCGTCCATTAGAGAATAACAATCAAATTTCTATGCCAAAGCATTGGCGTGGTACTGTAATTGCAGTAGCCGACAGCCCATTAGGTCCATTCCAGCTGCTTAAGCAGGATGAGCCTGTTGTGACACCTATTATGATGACTTTAGACGGTACATTGTATATAGATGAAGAAAATAAGCCGTGGATGGTTTATTGTCATGAATGGATTCAAACAATCGATGGCACGATTGAAGCCATTCCGCTTACTGATGATTTAACAGATGCTTGTGGCGAGCCTATATTGCTGTTCAAGGGATCAGAGGCAAGCTGGGATACAGGTGAGCCGACGGATGGTTATGATGGGAAGATCCACGTTACTGATGGCTGTCAGCTTTATCGTAAAAAGGACGGAAGCTTAATTATGCTGTGGTCTAGCTACGATAAAGGAAAATATGTTCAAACCTACGCACGTTCCCTATCAGGTAAATTAGAGGGACCTTGGCAGCAGATGCAACCGCTTGTAGGTGATGATAGCGGACATGGTATGTTGTTTCAAACATTGCAAGGGCAGTTAATGCTTATTTTACATCAGCCTTTTCCTATGCCACAATCTCGCTGTAAGCTGTATGAGATGGATGAGACGGAGGATGGGATAAGCGTGATAAAAAGCTGTGAGGAATTACACGGATAGGGTGCTCGCTGTATCTTTTTTCTCCTCCAAGAACTGTTGATCAAGTCGTCGATAAAAAGATATAGCTCGTTGGTGAGTTTATTTGTGGGTTATAGTTCACAATGCGAAGGTGCATGTTAGTTCATATTGAAAATTAATAATGTCCTCATGGGCTGGTTGAGTTCAGTTTTGTACTGAGCTCAGCCAGCCCATTTTCTGTTTTGGCTAGTGAAATGCTGCTACATCAAGGTGAAACGCTACATTTGTATAGGAATATCACAATTTTTCACTGTGAAAAAAGCTGAAATGTACAAAGTTGAACTGCTTTTTCACTATACTGTGCTATGAAATTTGACGTATATTTTGGGCAGAGCGATGGTGGGGAAACAAGTCGATGGAGTAACAGGAAACTGTAACAAGATGAAAGAGTAACCAGAATGAGTTTGAGTAACAGGAAGTTCATATTAGGGGAGGAGCACGACGATGTCTAAGAGTATCACATCTGAAAGAATCGTTACGAAGAAAAAAGGGCTGTGGCATGAAATAAGTAAAAATAAAATTTTATTTCTAATGTTATTGCCGACCTTGCTTTATTTCTTAATTAACAATTACTTGCCTATGATTGGAATTTACTACGCATTTGTTCAGTTCGATTTTCATGCCTCTAATTTATTTCAGATGCCCTTTGTGGGACTGAAAAACTTTGAGTTTCTATGGAAGTCAGGCAAGCTTGTTGAGTTAACGATCAATACGATCAGCTACAATATCGCGTTTATTGTTCTCGTCAATGTAACTGCGATCTCGGTCGCTGTGATGTTAAGCGAAATTAAAGGGAAATGGTTTAAGAAGATTACGCAATCGGTATTGTTTTTACCGTATTTCGTTTCCTTCGTTATTTTAAGTGTTATCGTATTTAACTTATTTAACTACGATCAAGGGGTACTGAACACGATGCTAGAGAAGCTCGGCGCCGATCCAGTTAATTTATATGCGATGCCTAAGGCGTGGATTCCGCTTATTATCTTTTTCTACCTATGGAAAAACGTCGGTTACAGCATGGTTATTTATTTGGCTGCTATCACTGGCATTAGCGAGGAGTATTACGAAGCGGCGAAGATTGATGGAGCAAACATTTTTCAACGTACCTGGCATATTACCGTTCCAATGCTGAAGACAACCTTTGTAATTCTATTACTCTTTGCGCTTGGAGCAATTATGAAGGGACAATTCGATCTGTTCTATCAAATGGTCGGCAACAATGGGCTGCTATTTAGTACAACAGACATTATCGATACGTATGTATATCGCTCACTTCGTGTCACCTTCGATATGGGGATGGCGACTGCTGCTGGGGTATATCAGTCTGTATTTGGTTTTGTGCTCATTTTAACGGTCAATACGATAATTAGAAAAATCAACAAAGATTATGCGTTGTTCTAGGGGGAGGGACATCTATGAAAATTAAAGAGGATAGCTCGACCAAATGGTTTCGGCTGATTTCATATGTCGTCGTTATTTTAGGAAGCCTATTATGCTTGCTGCCGTTTCTACTTATCGTGTCTGCTTCGCTGACGAGCAATGCGGAAATTATTAATGAAGGCTACAAGCTAATTCCAAGCCATTTCACAATCGATGCATATAAGATCGTATTTATGTTCCCAGAGGAGCTACTTCGTGCTTACGGCGTAACGACCTTTGTAACAGTTGTCGGTACTGGACTAGGGCTTCTGATGATGACAATGGCGGGATATGTGCTGCAGCGCAAGGATTTTAAGTATCGTAACTTTTTCTCCTTTGTCATCTACTTTACGACGTTATTTGGTGGCGGACTTGTACCTTATTATATGTTGATTACGAATTACTTGCAGTTCTCTAATACGATGAATGCGTTAATTTGGCCATCACTAATGACGCCGTTTCTCATTATTTTGATGCGCAGCTTTATTAATTCTGCTGTACCTGATGAGGTTATCGAATCAGCGAAAATCGACGGTGCCAATGACTTTCTTATTTACTTTCGCGTCGTAATGCCACTGGCAGTTCCAGGTCTAGCGACTGTTGGATTATTTCTTGCCTTGCATTATTGGAATGATTGGTTTAACTCCGCTTTGTTTATTAATGATGCTACCAAATACCAATTGCAATTCTATCTGTACAACATCATCAATACTTCCAACTTTATGAACAATATTGGAGCTGGAGCGGGTGTCGTATTATCTGGTCCCGTCCCTTCAGAATCGATGAAGATGGCGATGGCTGTCGTAGTAACTGGCCCGATACTGCTGCTGTATCCATTTATTCAACGATATTTTGTAAAAGGGCTAACGATCGGTGCCGTGAAAGGTTAGAACTAGCAAAAATCCTTGAGATCAAGCTAGCTAACATATATATTTACTTATTAAAGGGAGGATTCAAAATGTTAGGTAAACAGAAAAAGGCAATCATTACGATGCTTTCTGCGATGCTCGTCATGTCAACCGTCGCGGCATGTACTAGTAACAATGGTAAAACAAACAATACGGCAACACCTAAACCTACTGCAGCAACCACAACAAACAATACAGCAGAAGGCGGCGAGACGACAACTGGAATTGATACATCGAAGAAGGTTGAGCTTCAGTTTTATATGCTTGGTAATGCGCCTAAAGATTTGCCACAGGTTGAAAAGCAAGTGAATGAATGGTTATTAGAGGATTTGAATGCTACTGTCAAATTCAACTACACAACATGGACGGACTGGGATCAAAAATATAAGCTATTACTTTCGACAGGTCAAGATGTAGATTTGATCTTCACTGCTGAATGGACACAATACCAGCAATATGCGAAAAACGGCGCATTTCTACCGCTTGACGACATCCTACCAGTAGCGGCACCAAAGCTTTATGAATTTGTGCCTCAAGATATGTGGGATGCAGTACGAATTGATGGCAATATCTATACTGTACCGGCAACGTATAAGGAGTATGTAACAGGCGGTTTTGTGTGGCGCGAGGATTTACGTCAAAAATATGATTTGCCGAAGCCAGTGGATCTAGCTTCATTTGAAGCATATTTAGATGGAGTTAAGAAAAATGAGTCTAACATTCAACCAGTAGCGCTTGGCGGGGCTATAGATGCGACACTTGAGGATTCATTAATGGAGCTTCACCGACAAAGAGTTGGCGCACTTCCTTACGGCTTACATGCGGAGTATAGTGATCCTACGAACATGGTAGGGTACTGGGGATCTGCAGAGCATCTAGAAGATTTGAAGACATATAAACGCTGGGCTGACAATGGATATTTCTCGAAAAATGAGCTGAATGAAACAGATAGCAACCAAGATAAATTAATTAACGGTTCCGCGGCAGCAATTTTCTCAGATAACCCAACTCGTTACAACAGCACTTTGAATCAAATGAAATCACTTCACCCAGATTGGGAATTAGCCTATCATCCATTTGGTATTACCAATGGTTTTGCAACTCCTGTACATCCAATTCATAACGGCTTTGCTATACCGAAAAATAGTAAAAATGCTGAGCGTGCGCTGGCATTCTATGAGCTGCTAGTAACGGATGAGCGCTATAATCTATTAACGTCTTATGGTTTTGAAGGGGTAAACTATGAAGTTGATGGTAATGGTCATTACCAAATGATCGGCGACAATAGCACGAATGGTTTCCCTCGTGAAGCGATGAATAGCTGGGCATGGAGAAACCCTGAATATATGATCTTTGAACCTAGCTATGACGGAGTAGAAGCGATCTTTAATGCATTAGATGAAATCCAAGTTCCGGATATTTATACTGGCTTTGCTGAGGATTATAGCTCGTATCAAGCGGAGCGTGCAGCGCTTGAGCAGGTAGAGAAGCAGTATTTGTTCCCATTGATGGCTGGTCTAGTAGATGATATCGAAGGCGGCTTAAACACCTTTATGGAAAAAGCAAATCAAGCTGGTCTAGAGAAAATCCAAGCGGCATACAAGGAGCAATGGCTGCAATATTTGAAGGAAAGCGGATATAACTAATAAAATATAAAGCAAATGGCGTGTGCATGCGACACGCCATTTTGCTTTAGTGCGTAATGATTTAAGAATGATTTCTACAGTAGTCGTCTACTAATTTTATATATTTGTTGTAGTCATCCTTTACCTCTGTGCTCAACTTAATAAACTCCGGTGATTTAGGATTCAGCAATATTTTTTGTTTTTCTTTGTCAGAGAGATCAATAATGCTTTTGCTAATCAACAGTATCTCATCGTTCATTTCTTTGAGTAGGGTGGATGCTTCTTCAGCGTTTGCTGGACCTTCCTCCTTGGCTAAATCCTTAAACAATGGATCATAAGCTAGGACAAGTAGATTTCGCATATTTACTGATAAATCATCAGCTCTACCATTAAAGTTATATGCAGCTTGATTTACATACAGCTGAAATTTTTCAGGCTCTTGAAAGTCGAATTTGATGTAGTATTTATCTACATTATCAGTCATGCGATAAAGCTGGTACCATTCGGCAGTCAGCTTTCTGATATATTCCTCTTTAAGTTCATTGTTCTTGTTATATAAAACAATCGTATTCACGGTGAAAATAAGAGCGATAGCAGTCAATACGATACAACCGTTTTTCCACTTATTCTCTCTGAACCAATTCATCATAATCACCACCTGAAAAATTTACTTACCTCATAATATCATATATTTCAGTCTGGATTACAAAATAATTCCATTAATATTAAATGAGTGGGGATAATTGGTTCGGTTGCCTCTCCCATTCCGCGCGAAATTTATATCGTCGAGGAGATACGCCTACGAATTTCTTAAACTGCCTCATAAAATGAGTGTCATTTTCATAGCCGCATAAGCTAGCAATATGTGTGATGGAGTGCTCGCTGTGATCTAGCAAATATTTGGCATGCTCAAGCCTTGCGTTAATCATATCGTGCATAACCGAGCAATGAAATAGCTCCTTATATATGTGCTGGAAATATGATTTGCTCATATTGAGTCGTGCTGCAAGCTCAGAAACAGATAGATTATTTTGAGGAATGCTATAGAGCTCATTTCGAAGCTCTAGGAATGGTAAGTAATAACGACTTAGCTTTTCTGGTGCAGTACGCTGCTGCAGATCTGCTAGCTTCATAAAAAACGAACGCAGATCGCAATCAATAATATCGTCTCGTAGATCTCCGCCTAAACGAAAGGTGGCTTGCAGCTCTTTAATAAAACGAGACACAAGCACAGGATCAGATGCTTTGTTCGGAGTATCTACAGGAAAATTTAACCTAGACAATAATGAAACCAGCCCCTCACCCTTGCAATGAAACCAGTCATTAATAAATGGACTTTCCAGCTCTCGATAACTGTGTGGGGTTGTTGGCTGAAATAAAATAAACGTGTGCTTCTCGATGTCGTAGGTTTTATCATATAACGTTACCTCTGAACGGCTTTTGAAAAACACAAAGGTATAGTTTCCAGAGCCATGTGGTCGGTTCCGAACAATTCCATCATAGTGGAATGTATTATAGCCACAGGAAATTAGCTGTATCATCTTCACTCACTCCTAAAAGCACGATAGGTCAGTTTTTTAACATTATAGCTTATTGTTGAGGGGGGAACAACTGGCTATACTTTCACTTAGAGTGAGCTTTGATAACGAAGCTATGCAAGATGCGTGCTCGACATCGAATCTGCCATTCATCAGGTATGCTTACGAGGTGTGTTTTCTGTGAAAACACTTGAGCTCACGTACCAAAAACGTACGCTGCGTGCTTCACTTCCTTAGCTTCAAGTCAGCTTCTCGGTTCTGAAAGCTCACCGTGAGCTTTGATAACGAAGTTATTCAAGAAGCGTAATCGACATCGAATCTGCCATTCATCAGTCGTTCCAGTACTCACGTACCAAAAACGTACGCTGCGTGCTTCACTTCCTTAGCTTCAAGTCAGCTTCTCGGTTCTGAAAGCTCACCGTGAGCTTTGATAACGAAGCTATTCATGGAGCGTGCTCGACATCGAATCTGACATTTAACGTAGCAACTAAAGTAAAGGGGGATATCAATGACTGTGGATAGAAAATACTGGGTTCAATCATTGGTAAGAATAACACGACCTGTGCTTGAGGCGTTAGCTAAGCGACAGCTTAGGTCAGTTATGCCGGTTGAGGCATGGACTGATGATCGTGGGCTTTATACTCATTTGGAAGCGTTAGGACGTACACTAGCAGGAATTGCTCCGTGGCTTGAGACAGGTCCACGTACAGGAGAGGAAGGCGAGCTTCGAGCTGAGCTGGCTCATTTGGCACGGCAAGCAATTGATGCAGCAACAGACCCGCAATCACCAGACTATATGAATTTTAATGTAGGAGGTCAGCCAGTCGTTGATGCAGCTTTTCTTGCTAATGCATTGATACGTGCGCCTAAAGAGCTGTACGAGCAGCTTGAGCCGAGAGTGCAAGAGAATTTGGCTAATGCGCTGATTGCAACTCGAGTGATTCGTCCTGTATTTAGCAACTGGCTTCTGTTCAGTGCGATGGTAGAGACGGCACTTTATCTGATGGGTAGAGATTGGGACCGCATGCGTGTAGATTATGCAATCCGTCAGCATGAGCAATGGTATGTTGGAGACGGTGCTTATTCGGATGGACCAGCATTTCATTGGGATTATTACAATAGCTTTGTCATTCAACCGATGCTTATCGAAATTCTAGATTTACTTGGAGATCAATTTGAGGATTGGAAACATAAAAGAGAGGCAGTTATTAAGCGAGGAACTCGCTATGCTTCTGTGCTAGAGCGAATGATATCTCCAGAGGGAACATTCCCTCCGCTAGGGCGTTCGATTGCTTATCGCTTCGGTGCGTTCCAGCATTTGTCCTTAATGGCATTACGAGAGCAGCTAGATCAGGAGCTAGAGCCTGCTGCAGTTCGTTGTGCACTTACCGCTGTTATTAGAAGACAGCTAGAAGCTCCCCATACATTTGATGAAAATGGATGGTTAACGATCGGGTTTGTTGGTAGTCAGAAGGAGCTTGGTGAAGGCTATATTTCTACTGGAAGCTTATATTTGTGCACGACGGTCTTTCTTCCACTTGGTTTACCAGTCGAAGCAGCTTTTTGGCAAGGAGAAGCAGAATGGACCGCTCGTAAGGTGTGGGGCGGCGGCAAGATTGCTATCGATAAGGCTATATCACAATAATATTAGTAAAGGGGAAGTATACAATGACGATCGAGCAAAATTGGGCACAGGAAGCATGGCAGAAAACGACGGAGAAGGTTACGAAAGTCAACCAGCGAATTGGCGCTAACTTTCCACACGCCAGTCATAACGGTAAATATATACTAGAGCCTGCAAGCTGGTGGACAGCGGGCTTCTGGCCAGGACTGCTCTGGCAAGTCTATCGTGAGACGAACGATGAAAATTTGAAAAAAACGGCTCAGCTATGTGAAGAGCAGCTTGATGTATTGTTGACGGATGCAGATATGGTTGACCATGATATCGGTTTTATGTGGACGTTAACTAGTGGGGCAAGCTATAAGCTACTTGGTGATGAGCAGTCGAAGCGCCGAGCGTTGTTAGCGGCGAATTTGCTAGCTGCTAGATTCAATGTACAGGGTAACTATATTAGAGCTTGGAACGGAACAATTGCTGGTTGGGCAATCATCGACTGCATGATGAACCTGCCACTGCTATATTGGGCAAGCCGAGAAACTGGTGACCCACGGTTCAAGCATATTGCAATTAAGCATGCCGATACCGTATTAGAGCATTTTATTCGTCCAGACGGTTCTGTGAATCATATCGTTGTGTTTGACCCGGAGACTGGTGAGAAGGTAGAAGTGAAGGGCGGTCAAGGCTATGCCCCAGCTTCAGCATGGTCGCGTGGAACAGCATGGGCAATCTATGGATTAAGCCTAAGCTATCATTACACTGGTCAGGAACGATATTTGAATGCAGCGAAGCAGGTAGCGCATTTCTTTATTGCAAATTTACCAGAGGACCATGTGCCGCACTGGGATTTCAGATTGCCAAATGACGTACCAGCATATCGTGATTCATCTGCGGGAGCTTGTGCAGCGTGTGGTCTATTACTATTATCTGAGCAGGTTAGTGAGCATGAGGCAGCCTTCTATCACGGAGCAGGCGAGCGCATCCTACATTCCTTGTATACCAGCTACGGGGCATGGGACAGTGAGGAGGAAGGACTTATTCTTCATGGCACAAGCCATTTCCCAGAGCAAAGAAACATCGACGTACCGCTAATCTATGGCGACTATTACTTCGCAGAAGGAATCGCTCGACTGAACGGGCACAAGGAACTGTTCTGGTAAGAAATAAGAGGGGATATCGAGCCAACAGTGGTGAGTGGTCGATATCCCTTATTTTTTTGCGGTAAGGAAGAAGAAGGATTAGTGAGCTCGACGACATAGCGAGACATAAAGGATTTGCAGGGAATCAAGTCTTAAAGAGAGCGAAGGGAAGCTGAGGGATATCTAATAACTGCGAAGTAATACAGTCAAAACCAGCTACCAGCGCAGTAATAGTAAGCTCTGGAAAACGGAGTGCTCCGCCTTTAAATTCTGCTGCTACCTTATAAACTAAAATAGTAGCAGCAGAATTTAAAAAGCGTGATGTAAGAGCTTACTATTACGCAGCGATGCAACAAGAAAGCGATGCAACAACGCAGTGATGCAACACCGTGCGTTATGTTGTATCCCCTCAAGGTTTATTCAAGCAGCCCCACGAGCTCACTGCTCCGCAGCATTTCTTACCGCATTCCTGTATTCTGATGGTGTAACGCCATAGATCTTCTTAAACATTCGATGGAAATAAGAGCTGCTTGTATACCCCGTCTTTGTAGCAATATCAGCAACAGACATCTCCGTTTGCGAGAGCATCTGCTTCGCATGCTTCATCCGCACCTGATTAATAGCATCGACAATGGTATGCTGATTGAGCTGTCGATAGACGCGGCTAATATGATAGGTAGACATATTAAGCTCATCTGCTATAAAGTTTAGACTGAGCACGGGATCTCCATATCGATCTTCAATAATCTCATTTATTTTACGAATAATTTCCTCCTGCTTGCCACTTCTCTTCTCCTTTAATTTACTCGTAATATGATCGAAAAGCTGATGGAAATCGTGGCTTAATTCTACAAGCGTCTCATAGCTTTCAAATTTCGGTAGCATAATTTCACTATTAAGATCAAGCTGAAGTGAGCCATTTCGTTCAATCTCAATAAGCATATTCTCGAGCGACGCGGTTAAATGCTTTACGGTAATTTCGGCAACCTGCAGCGGATATTGAGACGTTTCCTCCATAATTTCATCAAACATCAGCTTGGCCTCTTCATGTTTACCTGTCTTAAGCGCCTCGATTAAACGCTTCTCTTTTCCGATCGGGAAGTTATGGGCCTTTTGCTGGAATTGATGCTTCTGTACATCAATAATTGCTCCTCGACCAGTGAAGAAACGATGTAATGAGGCTTCTCTAACCTGTTTATATAAGCTGGACAGTTGATGAGGCTCAGAGCTTATTGGTGTAACTGTCATCGTAATGCCTAAGTGCAAATACTCCTCACAAGCTAGCTGAACCTCCTTTAACGTATGCGTTAAAATTGAGGACATCGTGCTATCATTGTACTCTTGATCTTGTAAATTGATAAACAGCATCAAGCAATCATCTTCCAAATCCAGTGCTTCTACTTGAAACTGTTTAGAACAGATCTCAGTGCTTATGTTCAAAATGGCAAATTTGTACGTTAATATGTCACCGTGACTTTGTAATTTAAGCTGATTGTATTGATCGATACGAATAAACACAAGATGATAAGGCTTTGTAAAATCAAACTGTATACCGATTCTTCTAAGCTTATCGAGCTGTAGCTTAGGATCGAAGCTTTGAATATGTAATAGCTTTTGCAGCGCATTTTGCCGAATCGTATAGCTGCTGTTGCGCCACTGTGATTCAAGCTGATCCATATGAACTGTAATCTTATCAATTGGAGCATAAAGCAAGCGAGATAAGAAGAAGGAAAGCAAAAGCCCTGCTATGAGGATAATTGTAGCGATTTTAAGCGTCATAAACCCTACCTGCTGTGCCTCGGAAATAATTTGCTGATAAGGAGTAACACGGAAATAATACCAATCAAACTGATCAAATGCAGTATAGGAGATCAACGACTTCACGCCATCAAGCTCGATAATTTCATAACCATCACTTGCACCAAGGCTTAGAGACTGCAATACATTGGACATATCGCTGTCTGGACTGATCTGCTTCAACGATTGAACGTAACGAATAGTGCCAGCATTGTCTACCAAATAAAGCTTCTCCATATCATTGTTAACGTTAAGCTCGATCCCTTCATTAATCCAGTCCGCAGAGATATTAACAGCAATTGCTGAATTCATTTTCCCATCGGCGCGGATGGCATCGTAACATAAATAGGTATAAATCCCTTTGCTGCTATCGTTTGAAGCCTGTTCGCCCAGCACCCTTGGAATTGGTGTGAATGGTTGGAAATTACGATAATTACTTAGTAATGTAGCTAAGCCAATATCCTCGAGCTCTTCCCCAGTGATAAAGCCTCGTTGTCCCTTTCGTGAAACAATATAATACCGTTCCTGTACCGCATTATAAACGGTGATGGATTCGATAAAGGGCATTGTATTTAAATAACTGTTAAGTTCAAGCATGGCCCCTTGAATATCAAAGGGATGCGGATCATTGTAGTATAGAATTTTAGCAATATTACTATTTCGATAAATTTGGAAGGAAACCGTTTGGGCATTTTCAGTTGTAATTGCAATGGCATGACCGGTGTTCTTTAATTCACTTAAATCTGACTCAAATGCCTTCTGCTGAAGAATGTTGGAAAACGAAACATAGTGTACCGCTGAGCTAGCTGTTAAAACGACAACGATCCCAAGTGTAATTCCTAATAACAGCTTAATATACAAATGACCGTGTTTACGAATATTATTCAGCTTCATCAGTTCTCTCCTTTACTAGTCAATGTATATTTACATGAGGTCATTTATATCCGGATAGTTCAGCTTAATTATAGCCTTTCAATGTATGAGCGAACAGTAGAGTGTTGCGTAAATAGTGAACTATTGAGACAAAGTGATGTGTACTTTTTTGTGTTTTGTAGAAAAAAATGCGGTTTTATAGGGATTATAGTGAACTAAAGTACAGTAGAAATTGACTTTATTAGCGGAGTGGAGTTTTAGCTGAAAATAGGTTAGATACTATTCGCAGCCATAATTTTATCGGATAAAAGTCATCTGAATTCACAAAGGATCTCTAACTATGTACGTTGAGCGTGGTGATATATTTAAGTTGTCATAAGCACATGGACTTCATTGTTAGCCTAACCTTATTTTAAAGGAGAGTTGAACATGAACAAAATGGTAAAATGCTTTTTTGGTGTTTTGATGTGTATTGTTTTATTGCTACAACCATTTCAGCTTAGTTTTGACGGGAAGGACCAATCTGCGATTGTAAGCCTGCAGACAGCGGAAGCGGCTAGTAACTTACCAGCAAGCACGAAGGATGGGGTTATTTTGCTTGCTTGGAACTGGTCGTTTGATACGATTCGCAGTCGCTTGCCTGAAATCGCAGCAGCGGGTTATAAAAGTATTCAAACCTCACCGATTCAAGGAGTTAAAGAGAATACGATGAATGGCAGTCATTGGTGGATTCTGTATCAACCAATAAATTTTAATATCGGCAATGCACAGCTTGGAACTCGCGAGCAATTTAGACAATTATGTGCTGAGGCAGAGAGCTATGGAATCAAAATTATTGTCGATATTGTTGCCAATCATATGGGTAATCAAGGATTTAGTGGGCCTCAAGCATACATGCCAGCTCCGAACGTCGATCCAACGATTCTTAATAATTCAGCTTTTTGGCATCAGCTTAGCGGAATTACAAATTGGAATGATCGATGGCAAGTAACCCAGCTAGGAATTGGTTTACCTGATTTGAATACAGGTAACCAGGCGCTACAGGATAAAATAATCGCATTTCTAAATGATGCGATTTCACTTGGTGCGGATGGCTTCCGGTTTGATGCTGCAAAGCATATTGAGCTGCCAACAGATCAATATGGGGCTTCGAATTTTTGGACACGAGTATTAGGCTCATTGAATAATAGCTCTAATTTATATATTTATGGGGAAGTGCTGCAGGGAGGAGCGGACGCATTTGCCCAGTATGCTAATTATATGAATGTAACCGCCTCCAATTATGGATCTAATGTACGTAAGGCGGTAGGTTTTAATAATGCGAAAAATGTGAATTTGGCATATAACTTTAATGCAGCAAACGTAGCTCCGTCTAAGCTAGTAACATGGGTCGAATCGCATGATACGTATGCTAATGATGATGAAATATCGACGAATATGAGTGAGTGGCAGCTAAAAATGGGCTGGGCTATTGTTGCGGCAAGAGCGCATACTGTTCCGTTATTTTTCAATCGCCCATCAGGTAATGGGAAATTTGCCTCTAATTTGGGCACTGCCGGCAATAATTTATGGAAGGATGCAGATATCGCAGCTGTTAATCATTTTCATAATGCGATGGCAGGGCAAAATGAGTATTTACGTTATCAAGGCAGTGAGATTATCCTTGTTGAGCGTGGCAATAAGGGGATGGTGATCGCGAATCTTGGCAGTAATGCCTATATTGACCAACCAACCAATTTGACAAATGGTGTTTATACGAACAAAGCAACGGGGGGCGGTACCTTTACGGTAGCCAATGGCAGAATAACTGGGAATATTGGCGGAGGTAAGATAGCTGTTCTGTATCAGGATACTCAGCCAGTTACAATGGCTAATGTTACGTTTACGGTGAGAAATGCAACAACAGTGATGGGGCAAAATGTGTATTTAGTCGGCAATATTGCACAGCTTGGTAGCTGGAATGTTAATCAAGCGGTTGGTCCAGGCAGTACTACGAATTATCCGAATTGGGGATTTACCGTAAGCCTGCCAGTCGGAACTACCTTTGAATATAAGGCGATAAAAAAGGATGCGGCCAACAATATCGTCTGGGAAACCGGTGCTAATCGAACGTATACCGTTAGTGCTAGCAGCAATGTGATCTCATTTGATTTTAGAAATTGACTTAAAAAGCTCCGATGTAGAAATGTGCATCGGAGCTTTTTGCACGAATATGTAATTCAGAAAGTACATGAAAATAGTAGAGTTAGACATTTAGTTATAAAGAGGATAGATATTCTTTGATATGCACAATTATTTTGGATAATATTCATCTATTTTCGCAAATGATTTCTAACTTGGGAAATTAATAGCAGTGATATAGTTGAGAAGCAAGGGATTACTGATGGTATGTAAGCATCGCTAAACAAATAGATTCAGCTCGTTAGTGGATAAGCAGTCATAGCTGAACTGTTGTGAAGGCGATTACATTTTGGAGAATCTAGGAAGGCGGTGGTGATTCGTAATTAAGTGGTTGAATGATTAGGTTTATTCAAGGGGAAATATTAGGTTTATCACATCAACAAGGAGAGTGAACATGTTCATGAACCAAGCGTTTCGAAATAATCCCAAACGAATTTTAAGTCTTCTATTAATATTAGTCATGGTGTTTACGGCTATGCCGCAGGCACTGGCAGAAACATCAATAGCGGTGTCGCAATCCGATATGGAAGAAAGCAAAAGTTTACCGAGCAATATAAGAGATGGCGTCATATTACATGCATTTGACTGGAATTTAGATGTAATTGAAGAAAATTTACAAGCTATTGCTGATGCTGGATACACAGCGATCCAAACGTCACCAGTGATGGGTGTTGCCAATGGAGAAAACTGGTATTATGCATATCAGCCTAGAAATATGATTGCAGGTGGTAATGGTAATCGCTATGGCGATAGAGATGCATTTGTCAGCTTAACTACAGCGGCAGAAAGCTATGGGATCAAGATTGTTGTTGACGTAGTTCCCAATCATATGGGGAGCACAAGCAATACGGATGCTCCGTGGAATGACAGCACATATTTTCACAATGTGAGTAGCAGTGTTGGTTATAATGATCGTTTTCTGTTAACACAACCGAATATGATCAGCGGGTTAAGAGACCTCGATACGCATAGCTCGTTCGTTCAGGAATCCTTTATCAGCTATTTAAAGGATTTGATTGACGCTGGTGCAAGTGGCTTCCGTTATGATGCGATTAAGCATATCGAGCTGGATGATGATCAGCCATCCTCCGCAAGTATTGCAGCAGGAGCTACGAATGCTAAATACGCTGACGGAGAATTTAAAAGTGATTATGTAAAGAATGTGACCGGGGCTGTGAAAGCCTACTTTGAAGAAAAAGGGAAAAATAGCTTCCAATATGGAGAGGTGCTGCAAGGCGGAGATCCTAACAACGATCGTATGGCTGGTTATGCCCAATATATCGATTTAACCGCTTCTCGCTATGGTCATGATGTGCGTAGCGTTCTTGAGGTAGGAGATGTAGGTCGCCTTGACAAATGGGCAGATTACGCCGCCGAAGGTTTAGCGGCTGAGCAGCTCGTCCCTTGGGTGGAATCTCATGACACCTATAATAATGAAGGTGAATCTCTAGGTTTTAGCCCTAAGCAAATTAGACAAGGCTGGGCAATGGTTGCAGCAAGAAAGGGTGCATCTCCGCTTTTCTTTGCGCGCAATGTCGACGCGAATGGGAATCAAATCACAAGTGTACGTACAGCCAACAATGTAAATAATAGCCGATCCCAGTGGAGTCATCCAGAGGTTGTGGCAATTAATAAGTTCCATAACGCAATGGCTGGTAAAGACGAGAATCTTGTAAGTCTTGGCAATAACGCTGTTATGATTGAACGAGGAACAGCTGAGGATGGCGGTGGAGCGGTACTGCTTAATACGAGTACTACCGATCGTGTGTTAGGTAGTGTACCAGTGAAATATTTGAAGGATGGTTATTATGTGAATGCGCTGAATCCTTCTAATGTATTCACAGTTGTAGACGGGAAAATTAGCGGTACTATCCCGGGTAACCCGTCCAAAATTAGCAATACCGACACAAGTGAAAATGCAGGACTTGTCGTGCTTATGGCAAGAGAGGATGCTACACCGGCTATTTTAGCTGCCTTACCTGCGAATGATGATGTAGGTGCTGGCAATAGCTTTACTAGCAGTCAGCTTCAACTGAACCTGTCCGCAGTAAATGTAAAGAATGCTATGTATGCGATTAATAATGGCGAAGCTATAGCATTTGAAAACAACGAAATGATTACAGTAGACGCTGACTACAATGGACCAATCACCATTACTTTGGTAGGTCAGACTGATACTGGGAATTGGATCACGAAGCATTTCACTTACACCTGGGTCGAAGCTGAAGGTGAGGTAGCACCACCTGTTGAAGAGCCAACGCATGTAAATGTGTATTTCTCCATCAATCGTAATGCTAGCTTCCAAGCATGGAGCAGTAATAGCATTGGAGTATACTCGTTTAACCCTGAACTATTTGGCGGTTGGCCAGGCGGTACATTGACAAGAATGAAATATAACGATGCTGACACGCATTGGTATACGATTGTTATGCCTCGCACAGCGGTAGGTGGAATTATCTTCAATAACAAAAGTGGTCAGCAAACTGGTCAGCCTGCGATTACTGCTTCTATGTTAAATAATGAACAATTATATTTCTATGGAACTGGTGCTTCAGGCTTTGGCATTAATAATGGCGCTACTTGGGAGACAGCCTTTGCTGAAGGCAATAACATTGGCTATGAGGCTAGTAACGTATTCCCGCCAGGACGCAATGGTATCATCTTCAATACGTCAGGTGGCAGCACAATTGACAATCAATATGTACGCGATGGAGAAAAAGCGACTAGACCTGTAACTAACCCAACTAGAGATGGTTATCTCTTCGATGGAAAGTGGTATACAGATCTCGATTTTGAGAATGAGTATGATTTCGAAACTCCTGTAGTTAACACGCTTGGTGAGGAGTACATCTATGCACTAACGCTCTATGCAGGATGGATTGAGCTTGAGGATGATAAATATTTAGTAGAATTTGATTCTCATGGTGGTAGCCCGATCATGACCATTCCTAACGTAGTTGGTGGAACGCTAGTTTCCGAACCAGATCAACCTGAAAGAAATGGTTATACTTTTGTAGGTTGGTATAAGGATTCTAATGGTGAACAAGAATGGAACTTTGAATCAGATGCGGTTACAGAATCGATAAAGCTTCACGCCAAATGGCAATTGGACGCTTATAATATTGAATATTTGAACGGTTCTGAACCTGCAGATATGCCAGAGAACACGCCTTACAGCTATAGTATCGAAAAAGAAACATTTACTTTACCGTCACCAAATCCGAAGGAAGGCTATTCCTTTGCTGGTTGGTACACTGATCCACAATTTATTCCAAGCTCTAAGCTAACTAGCATTTCGCAAAGCTCTTATGGTGATTTAACATTATTTGCTCGCTACACAGCAAATAACTATAGCATTGTGCTAGATTCGCTGGAAGGCTTAGGAGGAACAACGAGTATAGATGTATCTTATGGTAGCAAGCTTCCATTAGCCATTCATGCTCCAGTGAAAACAGGCTATGAATTCCAGGGGTACTTTGCAGAAGCAAACGGACAAGGAGACCAATATTATAACAGCGATGGTATTAGAGAATTTATTGGCGAATGGTCTAATCTATCAGGCAGTACCTTCTATGCATACTGGACTCCTATTGGGGGAGAAGAGGAAAACGTCCTCGTTGAAGCCATTACGATCAATGGAGGAAGTAGCATTACAACTAAAGGAGGCAAGCTTCAGCTAACAGCAGAGGTGTCTCCTGAAAATGCAAGTAACAAAGCTGTAACATGGTCACTTGAAAATGGCAGCGGTAAAGCAACAATTAACGCTACAGGTCTAGTAACAGCTGTGAGCAATGGGACAGTAACCGTCATTGCCACGGCAGCTGATGGTTCAGGCATCGAAGGAAAGAAAGTCATTACGATCAGTGGTCAGACAGTAAGTAATCCTGAACCATCGACACCAACGCCGACTGAGCCAGTACCTACATCACCAACACCAACTACGCCAGCACCAAGCGATGTAATTAAGGATGGAGATAAGGCGATCGTGGAGCTTGCGAGCGACACAACTTCACAGTCGATTGCGGTACAGGAGCTAGTCGGCTTAACGCTACAGGTGAAAGCAGGTCAAACACAGCTTACGGTTCCAGCTGATGTGCTGCAGCAATGGCTGACGGCCGCAGGGAATCCAGCAGAAGCTTGCCTTGAAGTAACGCTTGCACCAGTAGCAACAGGGGAGCTAGGGAATGCTCCTGCAGCAGATGGTGGAGCGCGTGTCAACATTGCAGGAGAAGTCTATAATATTATCCTTCAATTAAAGCATAGCGGCGGAACTATTGACCTTGCCACGACAGCTAGTGGTGTGGAGCTTACGCTGCCATATGGCAACGATGCTGATGCAGAGCTGCTAGGCATCTATTATTACAATGAAGAGAGCAAGCAGTGGGAATATGTAGGTGGCCAAGTAGATGCAACGAAGCAAACCGTTACGGTTACGCTCCAGCATCTGAGCACATATGGTGTGTTGGAATATGCGAAGTCCTTCACCGATGTACCAGCAAATCACTGGGCACATCGTACACTAGAGGTGCTAGCTGCAAAACATATTGTGAACGGAACAAGTGATACTCACTTCACACCAAATGGAGCAACGACTCGTGCAGAATTTACATCATTACTAGTACGTGCGTTAGGCTTAACGGATACAGCAAGCGCGGTACCATTTACGGATGTGCAAGCAGGACAATGGTATGCGAAGGAAGTAGCAGCCGCCTATGAGGCAGGGCTTGTCTCAGGCGTAACTGCGGACAAATTCGAGCCAAATGCGAAAATTACACGAGAGCAAATGGCTGTATTGCTTGTACGAGCAATGGAGTACAAAAACCGTAAAATCTCATATACGGGGCAAGAAACAAGCAGCCTTAAAGATCAAGCAAGCATCTCATCATGGGCGCAAGAGGCTGTAAATAAAGCTCTTGCAGCAGGACTTCTACAAGGGAAAGGCAACGGAAGCTTCGATCCGTCTGCCGAGGCAACCCGCGCAGAAACGGCACAGGCTATCTTGAATCTGTTGAATAAGCGATAAGCGTAGAGAACTTCTATATTGGAGGCTGGTCATCGTAGTGATGTCCAGTCTATATGTATTTGATGGTAGATATTTATCTACTACTGGGGTAGACAAATTTTACTCAACAAAAATTTAAAGTAAAATATTCCACCGTCCTTCACGTGGTACTCTATCTATCGACTACAAAGGTTATGCTATATTGTGATATATAGACAATATTTATTGTAGAATATGTAATGTAATCCTCCAATTCATGAAAGTAATAGCCCTCTTTACAGATAGAGGATTATTGCTTTTTTTTATTAATTAGCTCAATAAATGTGATAGACTATGAAAAAGGGAGGGCAAATAATGAATTATAAATTTATTATAGATAAGTATAGGAAAATAACATTTAAAAAACGAATTATTGCTATATTTGTTGTCTGTATGCTTATTCCTTTTCTTTGTTTAGGGTTGATCTCCTGGTATACCATTAATTCAATTTTAACGAATAAGGTTGAAAGCTCAATTGTCAGCAATCTACAGCAGGAACGATTACAATTAGAAAATGTGTTAAACAATTTAAACCATGTATCACAGCAGCTTGCCTTCGGTGTAAATAATAATCGTTTACTAGAGCAATTGTATTATGAGCAGGATCTGTTCAATAAATCACGTATTCGTAATGATCTCAAGGGTGATCTTAACGTCGTTACGTTTTCCAATCCTAATGTAGGGCTTATGTTATATTATTTTCCCGAGAGCGAAACCTTTGACTTTGAAAACTTTCCTGTCAGAGAGCACTTTAATATTAATAATCTTCCAATCATGGAGACGTATCCAGAGATAACCTATTATGGTCCTCATATTAGTAATAATCGCTCGAATAAAAATCTAGTATTTAGTACCGCTAGAAAAGTAAATGTTTCACATCAAGAAGTGTATGTTTATATTGAAACTGGAAGTAATACAACGAAATCAATTTTTGCCCCATTGGATGATCTTAAGGAATCACGTCAATTGCTTATCTTAAATAATAGTGGGGAGATTGCATACAGTCAGAATGAAAAACTATTCCCTATAAGTGGTAGTGGTTTTCCTTTTTCTAAAGAAAAATCGGTATCTGGATCGTATAGCGACTATATTTGGTATAAGGAAACTAGTAATCAAGGCTGGAGCATCGTATCCATATTCCCTAAGGAGAATATCAACCAGGAAAGAAATCAATGGTACGTGCAGATTACAATTTTATTTATTATTTTTGGTATCGCTGTCATAACAATAGGAGCGTTACTGTCTAGAATGGTGTACAAGCCACTCGAAAAATTTAACAATGAAATAAAATCGCTGATTAATTCCAACATAAAAAGCAGTACGGATCATCTACATATCCCGGAATTTGATTATTTACTTTTTAAGACTAGAGAGATGAAGAAGAAGATTTGGGATCTATACGGTGAGGTTGAGAATAAGGAAAAGCGCAGAGCAGATCTGGAAGTGGAGAAGCTACTCTATCAGATCAATCCACATTTTTTAATGAACACGTTAGATACTGTTCATTGGTTAGCGATGATGAACGGACAGAAGGATATAGATCGTTTGGTGCTCTCATTAAATAAGCTACTACAATATAATCTTGGGAAAATGGGAGATGCAACAACAATAGGTGGAGAAATAGAAGCATTAAAGGAATATCTACAGCTACAGCGAATTCGCTATGATTTTCAATTTGATGTTGATATTGACGTTCAAGAAGAGGCATTATCACTTGCCATTCCTAGATTTATTTTGCAACCACTTGTTGAAAACGCATTATATCATGGTGTAAGTGACGATGGGTACATACACGTCAATATATCTTTAGATAAAAAGCTTAATATTACGATTCAAGATAATGGCTCAGGGATGTCAGAGCAGCAATTACAACAGTTATTCCATGATGATTCTTTAGATCGACAAAAAGTAGGAATGGGCATTGGGATGAAGTACGTTAGAAGAATCCTTGATTCATATTACGGGGATCAAGCAACATTTCATATTAAAAGTGAACTTGGTAAAGGAACGATGATCTCTATGTCTTTGCCAGTTAATCGAGGTGAAGAAAGCTTATGATAAATGTGCTGATTGTAGACGATGAGAAGATTGTTAGACGTGGTCTCGTTACGTTTATGCCGTGGGATCAATTTGGGATGGAGGTAGTCGGTGAGGCCAATAATGGAGAAAATGCGCTAAAGTTTCTCGAGAATAACAAAGTTGATCTGTTATTTACTGACTTATCCATGCCTGTCATGTCTGGAATAGAGCTGATGAGAGAGGTAACCAAATTATATCCTCACATTCAGATCGTTGTGTTGACGCTCCATCAAAATTTTGACTATATCCAAGAAGCATTGCGTTTAGGAGCGATTGATTATATCGCGAAAACAGAATTGGAAAAAGAGCAATTTGAAGATATTTTGCAAAGAATTGTTTCTGTTATTGACACTAAGAAAATAAAGGGTAAAGATCAACCAGAGTTAGAATATCGTGCGGTTAACCAGCTTTATGTAGCATATCCGCTTTTACAGCATAGTGATACGACCAATGAAGAGGCGCTTATTTTGGATGGCGCTAATGAAGTTGAGACAGATGTCTGGTATTGGACGTATCTTCCTAAGCAATTTCTCGAGTCTACTAAATTATATGCCTGTGTCTGTATTCAAGAGATCAGCGGGTTAGAACGCAAATCAATCGTAAAGCTAATTAGAAGCTATCGTCGACATGGATTGTTTTACGACTATGATCCTAAGAAACCTATTCAATACGTAAAAGGGGATCAGATTGAATTTACTCCATTAGCTGATGAATATGATGTTCAACAATTGAAAAAGCAGTGGCTGCTAGCTGACTGGATCTATGATCATGCTTTATTTGAAAATATGCTTGATCACTTAAAGCAGCTACGCTTACCGTCCATTCGTTTAAATCGGTTGTTTTTTTCACTAACCGATGAATGGAATCGTTTGTATGGGACGACGCTAGAAGCTCCGATTGTAATAAAGGATGATTATGCACATTTTTACGAGTTTGCTGACTGGATCAATGAAACAAGAATGATGATTCATAGATCTAATGTGAAACCAGAGTTTTCATTTGAAATACAAAGCAGCATTACGAAGGCCAAGATGTTAGCTCAGCAATTGATTCACCAGCCAATTAGCGCAGCAGAAATGGCTAAGAGCGTAAATATGAGCTTAAGTTATTTTAGTCAATGCTTTAAGCAAATCGTTGGACAAACCTATACAGACTATTTACGTGAAATACGAATGGAGAAGGCTAAAGGGTATTTATCTAATACGCTGAAAACGATTCAATGGATAGCAGAGGATGTAGGCTATAACGATGAAAAATACTTTAGTAGATTATTTAAGGAGCATGTAGGTATGTTACCGAGTGAATATAGACAGCAAATGAATCATGAAAAATCTAGATTGTAGAAAAGATAGGTATGAACATGTCCGAAAACACGGTAGAAGGTTTTCGGTCATGTTTATTTTTTTAGGATATTCTCCACCTGATTGGGGAGGTTTCTCTAACGCGCGAGCTATGCTTTTGAAATTATAATGAGGATGTAATTAAGGAATGCACAATAAAACGAGGGGGAAATGACATGAAAAGAAGCTTTAAAATTTTAGCAGTTAGTTTAATTGCGGCAATGAGTGTAACGGCATGTTCTAACAATAATACGTCAACGAACGCCGGAAATTCTAGTAATTCAAGTAATTCAGGAAACTCCCAAAATACAACGGTGGATCAAGCTGATGCTGGTTCAGCAATAGATCCATTTGCTAAGTATGATGAGCCTGTAGTTGTTTCCATTGGGCGATCAATCGATCCCAACTATAAGTATGAGGGCGATGATACAGCAGAAGATAATGTATATACTCGCTGGCTGAAAGACGCGTATAACATTGAGGTTAAGCATGAGTGGGAATCGTCAACCTCCGATTATGGTCAAAAGGTTAGCTTAGCTATCGGAAGTAATGATTTGCCTGATGCGATGCTAGTAGATGAGACGCAGCTACGTCAAATGGTTAAGGCCGATCAATTGGCAGATTTGACAGAGGTATATGAAAAGTATGGTACTGACCGCTTGAAGCAAATCTATGAATCGAATGAAGGATTGTTAGAGGGAGTAACATTCGATGGCAAATTGTATGCTTTACCTGAAACGACACTGCCTTCTGCTCCATTAACTTGGATTCGTAAAGACTGGTTAGATAAATTAGGGTTAGAAGAGCCTAAAAGCTTAGAGGATATTGAAAAGATCGCTAAAGCGTTTATTGACAACAAAATGGGTGGAGACAACACAATTGGAATCGTTGGTACACAACAAGGCGGTTCATTGTATTCTACATTCCTATCATCCAGTGATCATTTCTTAAACTTCTCTCCAGTATTTTTTGCGATGGATGCATACCCTGGTATTTGGGTTGAAGATGAAAACGGCAACGCACAGTACGGATCTACAACTGAGGAAACTAAAGCAGCAGTCTCTATATTAAGAGATTGGTACGCTGAAGGAATTATTGATAAGGAGATCGCTATTAGAAAGAGCTCACAGGAAGTAATTTCAAGCGGTCAAACTGGAATTTTCTTTGGTCCATGGTGGTCAGCTTATAACTTAACGGATTCCATTAAAAATGATCCTGAGGCTAACTGGAGACCATATGCAGCTCCATTGAATGCTGCGGGGGAGTTTAATTCAAACCAAGCAACAGGAAGCAACTTTATTGTTGTGAAAAAATCATATGAGCATCCTGAAGCAATTATTAAAATGTTAAATATTCATGTCAATGAGAAGGAAGAAAGCTACAAAACAGCAGTTGGTAAGGAAATGACTTCTCAGGAAATTCCGTTGTTCTTAATTATGGGACACGGCGATCAGCTAGATTATGCTGTGAACACAACTCAAAAGGTACTTACAGGTGAAATGTCACTTGAAGAAGTTGATAAGTTGAATTATGGCTTTACCTATGAGCTAGCTTCACATGTGAAAAATGTAAAGCTTGAGCCGTTCGATAATTATGATATTCAGTATTGGGATCAAGAAACAGACAAAGACTTCTTTACTCATATCTACGCACACTTAAATGGTGGCTCTACGTTTGTTAATACGAAGGTTAACTGGACAAAAAGCTTAGCTACTGCACAAACAAAAACAATGCAATCGAAATGGTCTAACTTGAAAAAGCTAGAGGATGAAGTTCTTTTGAAAATCATTATGGGAACTGCTCCGATTGAGGAGTTCGATAGCTTCGTTGAGAAATGGAAGCAACAAGGTGGTAATGAGATTACAGAAGAAGTTAACGCATTAAAGTAATAATCTTTGATCAAGGCGAGCATTGATTGCTCGTCTTGATTATATTAACCAATTGAGGAGTAATAGATATGCTTAACCGTAGCTCGTACAAACATTACTTTATTATGCTATTGCCTGGATTAGTATGGCTATTCTTTTTTAATCTACTTCCGATGTACGGGATACTGATGTCATTTAAGGATTTTAATCCAGGTCTCGGAATATTTAAATCGGAATGGATCGGCTTTGCAAATTTTGAATATATGTTTCAAATTGACGATAGCAAGCGTGTATTCCGCAATACCATATTTATTGCAGTGCTAAAAATGATCGGCAATCTAATCGTGCCCCTTGTATTTGCCTTAATGCTCAATGAAGTAAAGAATCGTTTGTTTACAAGAACGGTGCAAACGATTGTTTATTTACCCCACTTCCTATCGTGGGTCATTGTAGCGGGGATCATGCTAGATATTTTCTCTTATAATGGACCAATTAATCAGCTATTGATGAATTTTGGTTCAGAACCAATGTTATTTTTTGCGAATGAAAAACTATTTCCGTGGATGGTTGTATTAAGCGATGTATGGAAGGAATTTGGCTTTGCAGCGATTATCTTTTTTGCGGCATTAACTTCGATTAACCCCGAAATGTATGAAGCTGCTGCAATCGATGGAGCTTCTCAATTTAAGAGATTACTAAGCATAACCCTTCCAAGCGTACTGCCTGTAGCAATTCTATTAGGAACCCTAAGTCTAGGAAATATATTGAATGCTGGTTTCGATCAGATCTTTAACTTGTATAACCCAGCGGTATATTCTACGGGCGATATTATCGATACATGGGTATATAGAGCAGGGCTTCTTGATATGCAATATGGGCTAGCCACCGCGGTTGGATTGCTTAAATCCGTTGTAGGCTTAATATTAATATCTATTTCTTATACGTTAGCATATCGCTTTGCAAACTATCGAATTTTTTAACGGAAAGGTGTGGCGTATATGATTGAAGAGCGCTCATTGATATCTAAGTTGTGGAATTGGCTGAATATTCTTTTAATTATTATGCTAACGATCGTTTGTATTTTACCTGTATGGTACACATTGGTTGTATCGATTAGTGATCGTTCGGTTGTAGCAGCTGGAGAGGTATTTTTATTACCTAAAAGCATCACCCTTTCCTCATATGAAACCATTATGGGTGAAAGTCAATTTTTTAAGTCGTTTTTTATTTCTGTGCAGCGCGTCGTTTATGGTTCGATGATTACTTTTTTTGTCGTTTTGTTAATGGCGTATCCTTTATCTAAAACGTCAAAGGATTTTAAGTATAGAAATATCATTATGTGGTTGCTTATTTTCTGTATGTTATTTAACGGTGGTTTGGTGCCTTGGTATATGACGATGAAATCAATAGGGATGATAAATAATATATGGGGACTTGTGCTTGGCGGAGGTCTACCTGTATTTAATGTGATATTAGTTATGAATTTCTTTAGAAATTTACCGAAGGAAATGGAAGAGTCGGCGTTAATGGATGGAGCTGGTCCTTGGCGTATTCTATTTGGCATTTTCCTGCCTTTATCCACGCCTGTTTTAGCAACAGTATTAGTATTTACGATCGTTGGGCATTGGAATGAGTTTTTCCAAGCGCTTGTCCTAATGACTAAAAATGAAAACTATCCGCTTCAGTCATATATTCGTCAAGTAACAGCGAATGTTGATTTATCAAAAATGGATGCAGAATCCGTCAAACGATTAACTAGTCTATCCAATCAAACCTTGAATGCAGCAAAAATATTTATTTCGATGCTGCCATTGCTAATTATTTACCCATTCTTTCAAAAGTATTTTGTAAAAGGGATTACGTTAGGATCTGTTAAAGGCTAATGCCCTAATTAAAAGCTACACTTAAGGAGAAAAAACAATGCAAACAAGTGAGAGTATTCACCCTAATAAAAATAGTGAAGACACCAAGTTAAATAATGACTGGAGCATAGGTTCAGTTGTTTCTGTAAAACATGCAGGGGATAATAGGTTTCTCTTTCAAGCTGAAAATGCAACCATTATGGTGCAGCCTGTAAATGAGGACATCGTACGAGTAAAGCTATTGCTACATCACGCTGAGGATTTCAGCACGACGATTGCGATTGAGCAAGCCGCTTTTCAATCTGTGAGCTCAACACTCGAGGAGCATGCGGCGTACTATCAATTGCTGCTACCTAAGCTAAGTGTAGTCGTGCATAAAGCAACAGCAAATATTGATTTCTATCATGCGGATGGCGAGCTGATTGCTAAGGAAGAGGGGGTATATAGTCCAAGTAGAGGAAGCTATGTCTGTAAAAAACATATGGATAAGCAATCTCATATCTATGGTTTAGGAGAGAAGACAGGCTTTTTAGACAAAAAGGGCGAAAAGTATGATATGTGGAATTCGGATGTATTTGATCCGCATGTTCCAGAAATCGAATGCCTTTATGTATCAATTCCTTTTCTAATCCATTTTCAATATGAGAAGCCTAGCTATGGTATTTTCTTAGATAATGCAGGACGCACTTCATTTGATATGAGATCACATAGCGATGCGTATACGTTTCAAGTTAATTCCGGAACGATCGATTATTATTTTATCGCCGGCCCAGCGTTGCAAAACGTGATTCAGAACTATAGCGAATTAACAGGACGAATGGAATTACCACCTGCTTGGGCGATTGGCTACCATCAATCCCGATATAGCTATATGAATCAGGAAGAGGTATTACAGCTTGCATATTCCTTTAAGGAGAAGAACATTCCATGTGACGTCATTCATCTCGACATTCATTATATGGATGAATATCGGGTGTTTACCTTTGATCCGATTCGATTCCCCAACCCACGGCAAATGATTGATCAATTAAAGGAGCTAGGAATAAGGATTGTTCCCATTGTTGATCCAGGGGTTAAGAAGGACCCAGAGTATATTCAATATCAAGAGGGGATTACCAATCAATATTTTTGCCGGAAAATGGAGGGTGAAATATTTATCGGTGATGTGTGGCCTGGAGCAAGTGCATTCCCGGATTTTACAGAAGAAGAGGTTCGCTTATGGTGGGGCGAACAGCATCGCTACTATACAGATCTAGGAATAGCAGGTATATGGAATGATATGAATGAGCCTGCAGTCTTTAATACTACGAAAACGATGGATTTAGATGTTGTTCATCGCAATGATGGTAACCCCAAGACACATCGAGAGCTTCATAATCTGTACGGCATGCTAATGTCAATGGCAACTCAGCAAGGCTTAAAAAAGCATTTAGACGGTGAGCGACCTTTTGTATTAACACGAGCTGGATATGCTGGAGTGCAAAAATATGCTGCGACCTGGACGGGGGATAATCGAAGCTTCTGGGAGCATCTTGCGATGTCAATTCCGATGGTCTTGAATTTAGGTCTATCTGGTCAACCATTTGCAGGTCCAGATATCGGTGGGTTTGCTCATCATACAACACCAGAATTGCTCGCGAGATGGACGCAAGCAGGAGTTTTTTTCCCTTATTGTAGAAATCATAGCGTGCTTGATTCGATCCGTCAGGAGCCATGGGCATTTGGACCGGAGATCGAGGATATTTGCAGAAAGTATATACGTCTTCGTTACGAGATCATGCCTTATCTCTATACATTATTCTATACCGCACATAAAACAGGCTTACCGATAATGCGACCATTGATTTTAGAATATGCTAATGATCGTAATGTATATAATTTATGCGATCAATTTCTAGTTGGTAGTTCACTGCTTGTTGCTCCGATTCTACGTCCTAGCACTGAAACCCGTGTTGTCTATTTACCAGAGGGGGAATGGATCGACTTTTGGACTGGTGAACGGCATGCAGGAGGGAAATCCATACTAGCGCATGCACCGCTTGATGTATTACCGATCTATGTGAAGGCTGGTGCAATGATTCCTCAATTTAAGGAGGATGCGTGGAAGCCAACATTAGGTCAACAAAGTGATGTAACTTTAGTGCTATATGAAGGACCAGTAGGTTCGACTTCATCGAATAGTTGGTACGAGGATGATGCAGCTACGTATGCTTATGAGCAAGGTGATTATAGCTTGCTAGAAACAGTTGCTTCATTTCATGAACATAGTATCAAATTAGCTTTTACTTATCATAGCAAACGACAGTCAGTCGTAAGAGAACAGCTCAATGTAGCCATTAAGCAATTGAGTTTTTTACCAACACAAGTAATGGTCAGAGATCAGGAGCATGTTGTAGCGCTTGAGGCAGCAGGTGGCAGCTGGTCATTCGATGCAAATACTAGTGAGCTTAACTTACACATACCGAATACTTTCGAAATGCTAGAGTTAACCATAATGGCATAGCGCAGGATCGGATACGCACCCGTCAGCACGTCGGGTGCTTTTTTATTTGCAGGCATACTCTAACAAAACCGCAATACAGCGTTATTTTTAACACAATAGAGCAGGACAAAAAAATCCGCCAATTGATTATGATGTAAGTGAAGTTAAGACCTATGACCAATTGGAGGTTTGCATATGTTAAAGGTAGCCATTATTGGTGCAGGAGCGATTTCTACTTCTCATATCGAGGGGTATTTGCAATTTACGGATCGCTGCAAAATTGTTGCTATCAGTGATCTATATCCTGATAAGGCGCAAGCAAGAATTGACAAGTATGGACTGGACGCTATTGCTGTTAGTGATTATAAGGATTTGTTACAAGAGGATATCGATCTTGTATCGATCTGTACACCACCCTATGTACATGCTGAAATTGCTGTTGATTTCCTTAATGCTGGTTGTCATGTTGTCATTGAAAAGCCGATGGCTTCCTCTCTTAAGGAATGTGATGAAATTAATGAAGCAGCTCAAAAAAATGGTAAGCTGGTATCAGTGATCGCTCAAAATCGGTTTAGAAATCCGCTGATGAAGCTGAAGGCTGTCATAGATAGTGGATTAGCAGGGAAAATCGTTCATTCACAGGTCGATTCCTTATGGTGGAGAGGGCATTGCTACTATGATTTATGGTGGCGTGGAACATGGGAGAAAGAAGGCGGCGGTCCTACTCTTAATCATGCAGTTCATCATATTGATGCGTTGCTATGGATGCGCGGTCGTCCAAGCGGTGTCCAAGCGATAATGAGTAATGTGGCGCATGATAATGCAGAAATCGAGGATTTGTCGATTGCGATCTTGCGCTACTCAGATGGAACGCTCGGTCAGGTGACTAGCTCTGTCGTGCATCATGGTGAAGAGCAGCAATTGATCTTCCAAGGGTTGAACGCACGCATTTCAGCACCATGGAAGGTAGTTGCTTCAACAAGCCAGCCGAATGGCTTCCCCGAAAAGGATACGGAGCTAGAGCAAAAAATACAGCAATATTATGAAGAACTCAGCGATATTCCGTATGAGGGACATACAGGGCAAATTGATAATATTCTAACGGCTCTTGAAACCAATACATCTCCACTTATTAGCGGAATTAGCGGACGTGATACGCTAGAGCTAATAATGGGGATATACAAATCTGCTAGCACAGGGCAATACGTTGAGCTTCCATTGCAGCCGGATGATCCTTTCTATACAAGAGAAGGCGTTCTTGAGCATGCGATCCACTTTTTTGAGAAGAAGGGTCATATTGAAAACTTTGTTGATCTTGAAATTACAACGGGCAGCAGTTTAGATTCTAGGGAAGGATAGCATGGAACCTATAATGGACGTATTGCAAGTATTATCGAATTGTAAAATACTAAAGCGCGGTCATCCATCACAAGGCGATCGCGCTTTTATTATACTTTTATATACTAGCCATACCACTTTTTCCGATACTGGTGTGGGGTAATGCCCATACGTTCTTTGAAAAATTTACAGAAATAAGAGCTGTTCGTAATACCGATTTGCTCCGCTACCCAAGCAATCGGCTTATCGGTTGTCGTTAATAAGATTAACGCTTGATGTGTTCTGCGAGTTATCATGTATTCCGTTATACTTACTCCAACCGTTTCTTTGAAAATATGCGAGAGATGGTAGCTAGAAAGATGAAGCTCCTGCGCCATGACCTCTAGTTGAAACGGCTCTGTATAATGTCGTTCAATCCACTCTAAAATTTGCTCAATTAACAGCTGTTTACGAGAACGATACGGATTAAGCTGCATTTGCTGCTGTGGCCATATACTTCTTATGATGCGAAACAGCCCGACAAGAAAAAGTGATGCTTCCTCAAGCTGCTCTGCCTCAGAAGCTTCTGACATTTTATTTTCTATACTTTGAAATAAAAGATCAAGCTCCGAATGCTTTTCCACCTCGTATACACAAGGACAATGCAGCAAGCCAGAATTAATATATTGATAGAATGCATGAAGCGCGGGCCATTGTGTAAAGTAGCTTTCATAGATCGACGGCTCGAAAATCGTAAGCGACCGCTCAAAGACTTCTCCCTCAGAATATTCCAGTGTGAGATGATGCAGCTGATACGGCTGGAAGATGCACAGCATGCCTGGTCTAATGTCATAGCTGACATTATTAATAATCATTTTGCCTTTGCCTTGATGAATGAATAATATTTCTGTTCCGCGATGAGAATGAAAGGTTTTGGTATGCTGATTATTCACGCTTATGCGGCGATAAACAAGATGTAGTAGCTCTTTATTATGATGGGTGATGACATTAAAGCTCAACTTCATCCCTCCTGTTGGATAACTCGTTATGTTGTACCTGAGCGCTTATACTGAGCTGGCGTCATCCCAGTAAGATCTTTAAACTTACGATGGAAATGAGGCAGGCTACCAAACCCGCAATGCTCTGCGATATCGGCGATATTGCTATCCTGCTTACGAAGCAGCTCCTTGGCACGCATCACACGCTTTGCAGTGACATAGTCGGTAATATTCATCCCAGTTAAGCGCTTGAATACTCGCGAGAAATGTGCAGGAGTAACGGCCGCATGGCGCGCAAGTGCTGCTAGACCAAGATCTTGATCTGGATGAGCATCCACATAGGCAAGCACATCAACCATCCATTGTGGCAGCGGTGCGTTCATTCGCTGATTAGTTTGAATCCCCCAGGTCTGCTCCACATAGCGTTCAACTAACAATAGCAGCTGCTGGACGTATAATCTGATAGCTTGTCGATAGCCTGTTTTTGCTTCAACATGTTCTCGATGAATATGATCGATAAACTCTTCAATTTGCGCTCTAATCTCATCTTCGGGCGTTAGACGGAAGTATTGATTATGCTTAGCGTTCTCGAATGGCTGAAGATAAGTAAATGCTTCGCCAAGCGAAGAGGTATGAACAAAGGCAGCACTGAAGTAGAGTGCACTCCCCACCTTAGGATCTTCCTCTAAAGGAAAAGAGCGATGCAGCGTATTACTAGGGATAAGAAAGATATCTCCTGGCTCTGCATCATAGAAGGTATGATCGATAAAAAAGGTTCCTCGCCCTGAATGGATAAATACAAATTCATACCAATCATGCACATGATCAGGCAACTCGTTTTGCGCGCTTTTCGCGTCACGATATACATATTCAAAGGGAAACTCTGCATGAAATTCAAACTTTTTACGATAAGGATTCATCACGCACCCCACACATCATTATAACTGTCGACTGACTTTCCTCTAGTGTATCAAAGAAAGTGATAGAGATCAAAATAGAGTATAAAAAACACGAAATCTAGCATTTATTATGCAATCAATGTTATCTATAATGAAGGAAACAGTGGGATACCATTTAGGGCATGTTCTCAGACTCAGACACGCCCTATTGATAAAGGGGATAACATCGATGAAGTTAAATTATGATGCGTTAACTAGTGAGCAACAGCATCTTTATAATGAAGTAAAACAAGCGCCAATTAAAGTGTTGCAAATTGGTGAGGGTAACTTTTTACGCGGCTTCGTTGACTGGATGCTGCATGAAAGCCGTAAGCAAGGATTATTTGATGGCAGCGTAGTTGTTGTTCAACCACGTCCAAGCGGTAAACCGAAAATCGAAGCATTGGCAGATCAAGCAGGCTTATATACGCTAGTGACAAGAGGTCTAGAATCTGGCGCTGCTGTAGAGCGACAGGATGTTATTTCCGTATTCTCGCAAGTGTTTGATCCGTATGAGAATTGGGAGCGCTTCCTAGCCTTAGCCATTGAGCCTGAGCTTAGCTTTGTCATTTCCAATACAACAGAGGCAGGGCTTGCCTATCGTGAAGAGAAATGGGAAGAAGGAGTGCCGATTCAATCGTATCCTGGTAAACTGACTGCATTGCTCTATCGTAGATATGTTGCGTTTGAGGGTGCAGGTGATAAAGGGTTAATTTGCTTACCTTGTGAGCTGCTAGAGCGTAACGGCGATACTTTGCTAGATTGTGTATTGCGCTATTCCCAGGCTTGGAATTTGCCACAAGACTTTATTAACTGGGTGAAGGAGCACAATATTTTCTTAAATTCACTCGTAGACCGGATTGTAACGGGTTATCCAGGTGACGAGAAAGCTGAGAAATGGTTTGCTGAGTGGGGCTATTCTGATCCGCTATTAACAACCGCAGAGCCTTATCATCTATGGGCAATAGAAGGCTCAGAAGAGCTTGAAGAGAAGCTACCGCTTGCCAAAGCTGGCCTAAACGTGCTATGGGTTGATGCGTTAAAGCCTTATCAGCAGCGCAAGGTGCGTATCTTGAATGGGGCTCACACCTTTATGGCGTTGCTAGGTATTCTGAAAGGCTTCGCTGAGGTACGACTAACGATGGAGGATGCGGAGCTAGGTGAGCTTATTCGTACAAGCATCGCTACTGAAATTATTCCGTCACTGCCTGATGATCAAGAGAAGCTAAGTATCTATGCAGAAGAGGTAATTCAACGATTTCTGAATCCATTCATTCAGCATAGATTATCCGATATTTCGATGAATAGCTTAAGCAAATTCAAAACTCGTTTGCTGCCATCGATTCAGTACTATTTGCATAAAGGTGGTGCACGTGCAGCAGGGCAAGGGGATGGAGAGCTGCTGCCAAGCGGCTTAGCGACGGCATTTGCAGCGCTATTGCGTCACTATCGTGTTGTAAGTACGGAGGACGGCTACTGGGGCGAAAGCTTAAGCGGAGAACGTTATTTATTGCGTGATGATCAAGCTTTACTGAACAAGCTAGCTCATGAATGGGCACTATATAACGGAGCAGAACGTTCGTTAGAAGATACAATTGCTGCGATATTATCGATTTCAGAGCTATGGGATGGAGATCTGCGCAATGAATATCCACAGCTCGTACTACAGTTAAGCAGCATCATTAGCTCATGGGAGGTAACGCTATGAACGAGTGGATTAAATTACACGAGAAGGATTCCGTAGCGATTGCGCTTCGTCCATACCAGCAAGGAGAGCAATTACAGCTCGAGAATGGCAGTAGCATCAATGTTCAGGACGAGGTGCCATTCGGTCATAAAATCGCGTTGCAAGGTATTAAGCAAGGTGAGCATGTCTTGAAGTTTGGCTATTCGATTGGTGTAGCGACAACGGACATCGAGAAGGGTGCATGGATTCATACCCATAATCTATCTACTGGGCTGAAGGGAATACTAGACTATCAATACAATCCGATTCATGGTGGTGCTGAAGAGGCAGCTGCAGGTGCAACAGCGAGTGACGCTTCAGCCGACTCAACTATCGTACCTGGAGAACTAACCTTCCAAGGCTATGTTCGCGACAATGGCGAGGTCGGTATTCGCAATGAAATTTGGATTATTAATACGGTGGGGTGCATTAACAAAACCTGTGAGGTTGTCGCACGTCAAGCATCTGCGATGTACGGCAATCGAGTGGATGGCATCTATCATTTTGCACATCCATATGGCTGCTCTCAGCTTGGTGATGATCTGACCTATACTCAGAAGCTTCTTGCTTCGCTTGTTAATCATCCCAATGCTGCCGGTGTGCTTGTTATTGGACTTGGCTGTGAGAACAATCAGGTTGAATCCTTCCAGCAAGCGATTGGACCTTTCGATGAGCGTCGTATTAAATTCGTTAAGGCACAGCAATCAGAGGACGAGATTGAGGAGTCATTAGAGCTAATCGAGCAATTAGTGGAGTATGCAGAAACGTTTAAACGTCAGCCGGTGCCAATTTCTAATTTGAAAATTGGATTGAAATGCGGCGGCTCAGACGGTTTGTCTGGGATTACCGCGAATCCGCTTGCCGGGGCAATTGCCGATCGCATTACTGCTGCAGGAGGCACAGCGATCTTGACTGAGGTTCCAGAAATGTTTGGCGCTGAGACGATCCTGATGGAGCGGGCTGCTAGTCGAGAGGTATTTGACGATATCGTTGATCTGATTAACGACTTCAAGCAATATTTTATTCGTCACGGTCAGGAAATCTATGAAAATCCTTCCCCAGGTAATAAGGCTGGTGGAATTAGTACGCTGGAAGAGAAGTCACTCGGCTGTACGCAGAAGGGTGGACATGCGATCGTTACAGACGTTATCGGTTATGGTGAGCGTGTGAAGAAGAAGGGCTTAACGCTGCTTGAGGCACCAGGTAATGATCTTGTTTCCGTTACTGCGCTTAGTGCAGCGGGAGCACATATCGTTTTATTTACAACAGGACGCGGTACACCATTCGGTGGTCCAGTGCCCACGGTAAAAATCGCTACCAACTCGCAGCTAGCGGAGCGTAAGCGCAACTGGATTGACTTTAACGCTGGACGTCTATTAGATGAAAAAACAATGCCAGAGCTAAGTGAAGAGCTATGGCAGCAAATTATTGCGCTTGCCTCTGGCGAAAAGCAAACGCATAATGAGCGCAACGGCTTCAAAGAAATTGCGATCTTCAAGGATGGCGTAACGCTATAGTAATCCGTTATACTAATTCATAGAGCGAAAACGTAAAGTATGCTTATAGCGATCAGCATACAAAAAGGTGGAGTTTCTATGAGTAATAAAAAGAGCAATCGTGGAAAAGTATATGGCGCTAGTCTGGGGATCGGCATTGCGCTTGGCGTTGTATTGGGGCTTGCGATCAACGATTTGGGACTCGGTATTGGTATCGGTGTCGCATTAGGTGCCATTATTAGTTTGAGAAATAGAGGCAGTAATTAATTGCATGGAGTTGGAATAAGCAAAGAAGCTTTCCTTTCATAATGAGAGGAAAGCTTCTTTGCTTGTCGAATGGATTGAAATATAAGATATCAGTAAACGTATTCCATTATTATTTCACTCGTCTCCTCAATCGCTCGATCCGTCACATCAATGATGGTGCAGCCAATCCGCTCCATAAACTGTCTGGCATGTGCCAGCTCCAGCTCAACTCGAGATAGTTCAGCATATTGAGCTCCAGGCGCAAGTCCGAGATCCTGCAAGCGAGCCTCGCGAATACGAACAAGCTTCTCCGCACTCATCGTTAAGCCAATAATTCGTTTTACTGGAAGCTGCAATAGTATTTCTGGTGGCTGTACCTCTGGAACGATTGGGATATTTGCTGTTTTATAGCCTTTATGCGCTAAGTATACGCTAAGTGGTGTTTTCGACGTTCTTGAAACACCAAGCAGTAGTATGTCAGCATGAGCGAGCTCCGTTAAGTTTTTGCCATCATCGTTGCGAACCGCATACTCCATCGCTTCGATGCGACGATAATAATCCTCATCCATTGCATGAGGCAGCTTACTGGCTGGACGTGGTGAATCATGAAACGTGCCAACAAAGCCCTTCATCGCAGGTCCCATAACATCAACAGCATGTACATTGTGCAGCGCTGCTTCTAAGCGCATCATCTCACGTAGCTCTGGCTGAACTAATGTGTAAATGATAAGCGCATGCTCATCTGCTGCCTTATTGACGATCGCTCGAATTTCTTCCTCATCCTGAAGCTGAGCGTAACGCTTCAGTTGAACCTGACTATTCTGAAATTGTCTAATGGTCGCCTTCGCTACAGTTTCTGCAGTCGTACCCATTGAATCAGAGCAGACATAGATCCATTGCTGCTGATTGTCTATATTCATACACTATTGCCATCCTTTGCAAAAGGTTCCGCAGCTAAGCTGAGAAGTACTTCCGTCATTGTCGTTTTCGTCACTCGGCCGATCGGCTCAAGAAACGGTGTGCCATCCTCGTCAATTGCTTTACGGACAACTGGCAGCATGCCAATCTCGTGCGTAAGCAGCTTCTTGGCGGCAGACAGTACGGAATCGTCAGGTTCAACCGTAACAATTTTAGGCTGTCTAGTCATAACGAGGCTAACAGGCATTGTTGGTGCAGATTGATTGCCCAACGTAACTTTAAGCAGGTCTTTACGTGACACCATGCCAGCTAGCGCACCACGTTGATCCGTTACAATTAAACTGCCCACATTTTCAAGGAACAAGGAGATGACAGCATCTTGAACAGTAGCATTCATGGAGATGACAAAGGGCACGCCTTGTACATCACTCACCTTCATCGTATCTAGACGTGAAGACCAAGCCGACAGATTTTGAGCGTTACCTGGAAAGTAGCCCACCTTCGGCTTGGCATCCAAATAGCCTAGCATAACGAGCACTGCTAAATCAGATCGTAGGGTTGCCCGATTCACATTGAGAAATTCCGCAATTTGATCGCTAGTTACGGGAGATTGAGTTTGAACGAATTCAAGGATGTCAATTTGTCGTTGTGTAAGTTGAATGCCAATAACCTCCTTCGTCAATCACATATCATATTGCTTCTCATTATACACGATCTATCGTAGTTTAAGAAACGGATTTACTTGCTTGATAGGAAGGAAAGAACAGCTGGATCTCTCTTAGTGCACTTTCAATGCTATCTGAGCCGTGAATAATATTGCTGTCAACTTCGAGCGCGAAATCCCCACGAATGGTTCCAACTGCTGCGTCCACAGGATTCGTTGCTCCGATTAGCGCGCGTGCGACTTTTACAGCATTCGGACCTTCCCAAACCATTGCGATTACTTCTCCTGAAGTAATAAATTGAACTAGCTCACCAAAAAACGGTTTATGTGATAAATCACGATAATGCTCCTTCGCTTGTTCGACTGTAAGCTGCGTTAATTCAGCACGAACGAGGCGAAGTCGTTTATTTTCAAAGCGTTGAATTATCGTTCCAATTAAGCCAAGCTTTACACCATCAGGTTTAATCATTACAAAGGTTTGTTCCATAACTAAATCCTCCTAGAGATGAGATATTGTTTATTAACAGTATCGCTAGCTTCATAGTCTCTTATACTGCTGACGTAATTTCATGATTTAGATTATGAAGTCCGTGCTTCTGAAAATACGGTTTCATCGTTAAGTCGTGAATGGAGTGAATAAAGCGCACCGTTTTTGTTTGTGCACGCATCACCATCGAGAACGTTTCGGCACGTTGATTAGGTAAATAACGAACACCACCTAGGAAATCACTCGGTGTAACCCCAGTTGCTGCAAATATTACATCACCAGTTCCGATCATATCCTCCATCGTTAGCAGCTTGCGTGGATCTGTGAAGCCCATATCAAGACAACGCTGCTCTTGCTCTGCATCTTCTGGCATTAGTCTACCTTGTAGCTCACCGCCTAAGCATTTCAGTGCAGCTGCTGCCAAGACGCCCTCTGGTGCACCACCTGAACCGATATACATATCGACGCCTGTTTCAGGAAATGCAGGTGCGATCGCTCCAGCTACATCGCCAGCAGATAAAAACTTAATTCTTACGCCAAGTGAGCGAACTTTAGCGACGATATCTTTATGTCTCGTACGGTCAAGAATCGTTACGGTCAAATCATTAAGTGGCTTGGATAGAATTTGCGATGCTTTCTCTAACGTAACCTCAATTGGATCAAGCAGCGATAGCTTGCCTGCAAGCGAAGGTCCGACTGCCAGCTTCTCCATATACATATCTGGAGCATTTAACAGATCACCTTTATTAGCAACCGCTACTACCGACATCGCATTGTTTAAGCCCTTAGCTACTAATTCCGTACCTTCCAGCGGGTCAACGGCAACATCCAGTTCAGGTCCTTGACCGGAACCAACGCCTTCTCCAATGTATAGCATAGGCGCTTCATCCATCTCACCTTCGCCAATAACGACCGTTCCTTGCATCGATACAGTTTCGAACATTTCGCGCATCGCTTCAGTTGCTGCACCGTCAGCACCGTTCTTTTCGCCTAAGCCCAGCCATGGAGCAGAAGCTAGTGCCGCTAACTCTGTCACTCTAACAATTTCTAAAGCAAGCTCTCGTTCAAGTTTCATTCCATGCCACTCCCTATAGTGTGTTTTATTTAATATATAGTGTACATTATTTAAGTATTGATTGACAATAGATGCTTTATAGAAGGCTGTTATGCAGGGTATAAGTGTGGTTTATATATGTTTATATGATATGTGATGTATTAATGGGAAATAGTGTGTGTTATATGAACGAGCTGTATAGGGATAGAGTGGGGGAATTACATTTCAATGAGGAACATAAAACCGCTGAAATCATGTACAGGAGATCTCAGCGGTCTGTTTAATTCTATTAATTCACTTCATTCAGTTGCAATGCTTGTTGGCGCTTACGATATTGCAGTGGGGAGCATCCATTGGTGGCTTTAAATAGCTTATAGAAATTAGCGACGGACTCAATTCCAACCAGTTCAGCAATCCCAATCATTTTCAGGTCGGTTTCTCGAAGCAAGCGCTGTGCTTCACGAATACGAACTAGCTGAACATATTCAGAGAAGCCAAAGCCTGTACACTCTTTAAACTTACGACTAAGGTAATAGGGGCTTATGAAAAATTGATTGGCTACCTCATTAAGTCGCAAAGAATCGCCATAATGCTCACCAACATATGCGGCAATTTCCGAGATGACCTTCTGCACAGATGATGTTTCTTCCTCAAGTGCAGGTTGATCCTGCTGAGCGCGAAATAGTAGCAATACCAGCTGCTTAAGTAATGCTTCCAGCATGGCATCTCGACCAGCAGCATTATCCTTTGCCTCAGCAATAATATCTCTTACTAGCTCTTCGCCTTTATATTGATCTTGCGGTGCTAGGTGAATGACGCCACTATGTCCGCGCAGAGGAAAGCCTGCGATTAATTCTGATGTAAAGTAAATAACTACCCGCTCATGATTAGGCACTTCGGTATCAATTGTTTTATGCAGCTCTTCCTTCTCTACGAAAACAAAGCTGCCACGTTCAATTCGATAGGATCGGTCACGAATGAAAAAAGTGCGTTCTCCAGTAAACAAATAATATAGCTCATACACATCATGCGCGTGATGAACGGGCATTGTAAAAAAGCCTTTGCGCTTGAAATGATCTACTTCAATTGTGCCGGAGCTATTTTTATAAATTCCCATGAAGGCTCCTCCTTACTAAGAGCATTACCTTGGTCTCAATAGTTTGACAAAACGACAGTGCAATAATTGCAACTTTTCATTCAACTGAGCAATTATTATAGTCGATTATAAACTATTATTTCGCTACAGTAAAAGAGAATGACAGCATTTTTATATTAATTTAACCTGTTTCAATACACGATTAGCTGGGGCTACAATAGTTGGAGGGTGTGCATGTAATGAAGTTTTTATTTGATTTTGGACCTGAGGGAGTTACCAAGGAAGAATATAAAAAGGTAACAGCTTCTACTTTATATGATGAGAATATCGGCTACGGCTTTACATCAACAGAATTTGTCACTGCCAAAAAACGTTCAGAGGAACTTCTAACAGGAGATTTCGTTATTCCTTTTGATTCTACTTTTGTGGTTGATGTGCCGAATGGCAATTATTATGTTTCTATCTTATTTGGAGATGAGATCGCTCCAACCAATACGACAATAAAAACAAATGGTGAGCATCTTGTGTTCCAAAGCTACAAGACGATAACCGGGCAAGTAGCTCATGAGCAATTTGGAGTGAATGTACGTAATGGCAAATTAAAGCTTGGCTTTGGTGGACTAGCTCCACGTATTAATGCTTTAGAAATTATAGCTGCTACAGATAAGGTGACGGTATATCTTGCAGGTGATTCTACAGTAACTGATTCCTCACCAGAAGGATTTCCGTATTCAGGCTGGGGACAAATGCTTAACTACTATTTCCGCCATGATGTCGTTGTGTCCAATCATGCAGTTGGTGGCCGCAGCTCCAAAAGCTTTATTGACGAAGGCAGACTGGATGCTATTAAGCAAACCATTAAAGAAGGCGACTTCTTATTTATTCAATTCGGACATAATGACGAGAAGTCTGATGAGGCACGTCATACAGATCCTGCAACAACGTATCCGCAATATTTGATGCAATATATCGATGCTGCGCGTGCAGTTAAAGCAACACCAGTATTGCTTACATCTATGCATCGTCGCTTTTTTGATGAGGCAGGCAAAATCGTTGATACGCATAAGGACTATTTGGATGCAGTTCGTAAATTAGCAGAGGAAGAGCAGGTAGCCTTTATTGATTTAGCCCAAAAAAGTAAGAAGCTTTATGAGGAGCTTGGCCCAGAAGGGACAAAGGAAATTTTCCTATGGGGAGATCGCGGCGAATGGATAAATCATCCGAACGGCGTGCGAGACAATACGCATTTCCAGGAAAAAGGCGGCTTGGCATTAGCAAAGCTTGTTGTTGAAGGAATTCGCGAGCTGGGGTTACAGCCACTTACGATGTTTTTACGTCCAACTAGCGACTAAATAGATAGTGATTTAATGTGCTGTAGCAGGTGAGAGTTTAACCTGCTGCAGCTTTTTTTATTAATGGAGACAAAACGAAAATTCAATTCTTTACAGTAATATGTGAAGTACCGACCACGATTGAACAAATATCAGCCTTTTGGTGGAACTCCTTTTCATCTAAGTTCCAAGCTTCCTACGAGAATACATTCCAAACGCAACGACAGCTAGAGCTTAACGCATTAGAGGAAACGATCACCGCTTTCCAATCATCATTAGATGCGCGGCAGCTATGCGAGAGCCTATTTCATTACTGGCAAGCTCCAGATATTTTCCCAGAGACTAAGCAGTTTTTGGCGCAATTGAAGCTTCCGACCATCATTGTATCCAACATTGATCGCCTTGATATAGAAGCTGCAATTACCCATCATGATTTATCGTTCCAGCATGTGATTACAAGTGAAGAAGTGCGCTCTTATAAGCCACGCCCACAAATGTTTCAGCAGGCATTAGACCAACTGAACTTAAAAGCAGTCGAGGTTTTACATGTTGGTGACTCACTATTAAGCGATGTTGGAGGTGCACAGAAGCTAGGTATTAAGGTGGCATGGATAAATCGAAAAGGGAAGACGTTGCCACCAAATTTCTCACCAGACTATGTGGTCACCTCGCTAACACAATTGCTTCCAACCTTGGCTTAGCGATTAGATACGAGACTAATCAATAGGCAGAGGAGACATGTCCTCATTGTGATCTTGCAAAGTGGAGGCTGACCCAGTACTATGCAGCTTCCGATACGCATCTGGCGTCATGCCTTCCTTTTGACGAAAGGTAGCGACAAAGTGGCTGGCATCACGAAAGCCAACCCCTTCGCCGATACGCTTGACCGTCCAATGGGGACGTGATGGGAGCCATTCCTTCGCTTTACGCAGTCTCAGCTGAATCAAGTAAGCGTAAGCCGACATGCCGAACAGCTCGCGAAAGCGTTCATTCAATTGCCGCTCACCGATACCTAGCTGCTTAGCCATCTCCGCTAGCCCGATGGACGGGTTAGAGAACTCCACATCGAGCCAGTTTAATAATGCTTGCACACGTTCAAGTCGCTTGCTCATCGACGGCTGTTTATCGGTATGGGCCTCCGTACGTAACAAGGTGAGAAAACGATAGACATCGGCTGAATAACGCCAGCCTGAAGGATCAGCACCAGCTTCGGCAAGCGAAAGCAACTCTTCAAATTGATGAATGATGCCATCATTGCTTGCCTCCCATTGAAATCTTGTACCGATGCCCCAGCCAAATGATTGCATTAGGCTAGCAGCAGCACTTCCTTGAAACGTAATATAGCCAGTCTGCCAGCAATGATTTCTTGCTTCATAGCGATGAGGTGTATCAGGAGAAATCAATACACCAGAGCGCGCAGGCATACGCCACGTATTGCCACCTACAATAAGCTCGCCTTCGCCATCAATCGTATGCAGCCAATGGTAAAAGGGATAGCCATTCGGTCGGTTCATATTTTCCTGATCGGTATTGATACCGATTTCTTCAAGCTGCAAGGGCAGCAATTGGACGGGTTTGGCAGGAACTACACGTCTCATCACAAAACCTCCAGATTCTTATATAATAACTCTGATTTTTTATATTGGATATAGCAATTATAAGTCATATGATAGAGGAGTGAAATGCATTATTATCATATAAATTGAGGTGTATAAATATGATTCACGCAAGCAAACCAAAAATTTGGTACGGTGGCGACTATAACCCAGATCAATGGGATAAAGCAACTTGGGATGAAGATTTGCGTATGTTTAAGCTGTCTGGCATCGATGTTGCAACTCTAAATGTGTTCGGTTGGTCCAAAAATCAACCTGATGAAGATACGTATGATTTCGAATGGCTAGATGAAATGATGGACAAGTTACATGCGGATGGCGTTGGTGTCTGCCTTGCAACGAGCACAGCAGCACATCCAGCTTGGATGGCGCGTAAGTATCCTGATGTGCTACAAGTAGACTTCAATGGTAATAAGCGCAAATTTGGCGGACGTCACAATTCTTGTCCGAATAGCCCAACTTATCGCAAATACGCGGTTCGTATGGCAGAAAAGCTTGCTGAGCGTTATAAGGATCATCCTGCGCTATTAATTTGGCATATTAACAATGAGTACGGTGGCGCTGGCAACTGCTATTGTGAAAACTGTGAAGCCGCTTTCCGTGTATGGCTAAAAGAGCGTTACGGTACGCTTGAAGAGCTAAATCGTGCGTGGAATACTGGCTTCTGGGGTCATATTTTCTACAGCTGGGAAGATATTGTGCTGCCTAATGGTCAGAGTGAGGAATGGATTGACAACGGACAAACAAGAACGAATTTCCAAGGGATCTCACTTGACTACATTCGTTTCCACTCCGATAGCTTGCTAGAATGCTACAAGCTAGAATATGAAGCAGTGAAGAAGCATACTCCGAGCCTTCCCGTTACTACGAATTTAATGGGTGCTTTCAAAAAGCTTGACTATCATAAATGGGCGAAGCATATGGATGTTGTATCTTGGGACAACTACCCAAGCTTCGATACACCACATAGCTATACAGGTATGATGCATGATCTAATGCGCGGCTTAAAGGACGGTCAGCCGTTCATGCTGATGGAGCAAACGCCAAGTCAGCAAAACTGGCAGCCATACAACTCGCTTAAGCGTCCAGGCGTTATGCGTCTATGGAGCTATCAAGCGGTAGCAAGAGGCGCGGATACCATTATGTTCTTCCAGCTTCGCCGTTCAGTAGGTGCTTGTGAGAAATATCACGGTGCGGTTATTGAGCATGTTGGACATGAGCATACTCGAGTATTCCGCGAATGTGCACAGCTTGGTGCAGAGCTGCATCAGCTAGGTGATTCGATCATCGATGCTCGCTTTAAGGCAAAGGTTGCGATTGTATTTGACTGGGAAAACTGGTGGGCAGTTGAGCTATCTAGCGGCCCTACTATCGCATTGCGTTATGTAAATGAGGCTCATAAATACTATGATGCGCTATACAAAGCAGGTATTGCGGTAGATATGGTAAGCGTGGACACAGATCTTAGCGGCTACGATCTAGTTATTGCACCGGTACTGTACATGGTGAAGCAAGGTTATGCTAACAAGCTAGAGCAATATGTTGCTGGCGGAGGTTCGTTAATTACAACCTTCTTCAGCGGTATCGTCAATGAGAGCGATCTAGTAACACTTGGCGGCTACCCTGGTGAACTTAGAAAGCTGCTTGGCATCTGGGCAGAGGAAATTGATGCGCTATTACCAAGCCAAAGCAATCGCATTGTCGTTACGGATAAAGCTTCCGGACTGAAGGATGAATATGCGTGCGGCATGCTTTGCGATCTTATTCATTCTGAAGGTGCAGAGGTTAAAGCAGTATACGGCGATGATTTCTACTCTGGAATGCCTGCACTAACGGTTAACAAGTTCGGTGAAGGTGAAGCTTGGTACTTGGCAACAGGCGCTGAGCAAGCATTTATTAGCGATTGGCTGCTTGGTGTATGTGCATCTCGTGGCATTAAACCAATTGTTGCAAATGTGCCTGAAAATGTTGAAGTAACAATTCGCTACAAAGATGATGCAGAATATTTATTCGTGCTTAACCACAATGCAGAGACAGTAAAGATTGACCTTGGCGAAATCAGCGGTACAGAGCTAATTAGCGGCAGTAAGCTGCAAGGAAGCGCAGAGCTTGCTGGACGTGATGTGTGGATTGTGAAGCTTGGATAATATATTTGAATAAATAAAATGAGACTACTGTGATCCTTGTTGGGATTCATAGTAGTCTTTTTTTGATTAGAGAAACCAACAAATACTGTAAGGATTTTGTAATATTGCTTCGCTATAGTCGGCTTGAAGACTGATATAAAGAGGAGGAGACAGCCGTGAGTTGGAAAACATGGCGCAATAAATTTAGTTTTATCGCTGTTGCTGCAATGCTGGCAACAGTTATGCTGCCAGCAAACGTATGGGGAGCAATTCAACTAGAGTCTAGCTTCGATGGCAGGGCAGTTGTTGTTACAGACGACGAGTTGGATGTAGAGCAGGAACAGAGGGTGATTGTTTACAGAAATGCAAATATCGACGGAAATGTAAAAATTGCGGCAGGTGGCGGTCATACGCTGTTGCTCGATGGCGATAGCCGACTCTGGGCATGGGGAAGTAATGAAGGTGGCGAGCTTGGAATTAGTACAGAAGAACCAACAGAGCTGCTTACAGCTAAGGAAATTGATTTACTTGTCGCAGCTATAGAAATAGCCGCTGGTGATGATTTTAGTCTAGCAATCGGCGAGGATGGGCAAGTATATGCATGGGGAAATAATTATTTTGGACAGCTAGGCGATAGTACTGAACAATCGACGTCCTATATACCTGAGCCAATTAGCAATGTGACAGGAGCAGAAGCAATTGCGGCTGGTAACAGTCATGGATTGGCAGTTGATAGCCAAGGTAAAGTATGGGCATGGGGCTATAACAGTAAGGGGCAAGCAGGAGTAGTAGATACTGATGAAGTGTTTGAGCCGCAGCAGCTCTCAAGTCTATCCGACATCGTTGAACTTGCAGCTGGAATGTCACATAGTGTTGCACTTGATGCCGATGGCCGAGTGTGGGCGTGGGGCGACAATACACTTGGTCAGCTAGGTAATAGTTCAGTAGGAGAAGTTGCGACACCTATTCCTTTGCTTGTGCAATTTCCAGAAGACGCAAAGCCAAGGATTGTTGCGATTGCTTCGTCAACAAATGCAAATCATACATTAGCGCTAGATGATGAAGGCAATGTATGGGCGTGGGGCTATGGTAGATATAACGAAATTGGTAATGGCACTACATTCGCAGCTGAGCCTGTTATTGTGTTGGAGGATGCTGACATTGTATCCATTGCTGTAGGAGAGGATCATAGCTTGGCATTGTCTGCCGGTGGAACCGTGTGGTCATGGGGAAGCAATCTGAATGGACAACTAGGTATTCCTGCATTAGATGAAGCTAGCTCACCTAGTCAAGTATTGGATAGTAATGGTAAAGCTCCACTTGACGGTATCGTAGCTATTGGAGCTGGTGCAGCACATAATATTGCCGTAACTGAGGAAGGAATAGTCTGGGCTTGGGGCAGTAATGATCATAACGGTACAGGTTTATCTCCGCTTGGTATTGGCTTAGATGATGGTGTTTATGAACAACCAACACGCAGCTTTTCTGCTGCAGTTTCTTATGGAAATGAGATTTTTATTACAACGGATTGGACGAATATCGAGGAGAATATGGTCTATGTAGACCGAGAACGAGACTATGGCGTTTCGCTCCATCTCGTAACGGCTGATGCAGAAAGTGAAGAGATTGTGTCAGCAGCAACCTATAACTGGATTCCAGCCTCAGGTATCTCAACCATGATTCCAGTATCGGCAGAACTGCTTTCTACAGCTGTCTTAACGATTACAGAGCCAGATGGTACAGAGAGTCAGCTTGTCTATTCAGAAAATAATGAGTATACGATGTACGATGCCGAGGATGGGGTATTACTCATCGGTCATTTGTCGCGTCAGCTTGGTGAGTTTACGTTGTCCCTGCAAGTTGATGATACAGCATATGAGGAGATTACTGTAGAGACAACAATGTCTGATTACAATCAATATCTTCAAGTTGAAGCTAATAGCATTGTATCGTATTTTATTTCATTTATTGACGAATGGGAGCCAATGAATACAGAGCCAGATCCAATCACAGTCGAAGCTATTACAGTAAGTGGAGCAGAGATCATTACAAGCAAGAGTGGTACAGCACAATACGAAGCGACGATTACCCCTGACGATGCAGATGAAAAGTCTGTTGAATGGTCTGTGGAAAATCGCACAGGTCAGGCGACGATCACAGCAACTGGCTTATTAACCGCAGTAGCAGACGGAACAGTTATCGTTAAAGCGACAGCGAAGGATGGCTCAGGGATTGTGGGTCAGCTTACAGTAACGATTAGTGGACAAAGCGAAGAAGATCAAGAGCCAGAGCCTATTCTAGTAGAAGCCATTACCGTAACAGGTACGCAAGAAATTACAAGTAAGGGCGGTACGGCACAATACGTAGCGACGATTACCCCTGACGATGCAGATGAAAAGTCTGTTGAGTGGACGGTGGAAAACGGAACAGGTCAGGCGACGATCACAGCAACTGGCTTACTAACCGCAGTAGCAGACGGAACAGTTATCGTTAAAGCGACAGCGAAGGATGGCTCAGGAGTAGTAGGTCAGCTGACAGTTATAATTAGTGGACAAAGTGAAGTAGAACCAGAGCCGACGGAAGATACAGAAGCACCTGCATGGGGTGCGGAGAGCAAAGTAACAGCAAGCGAAGTTACGACATCAAGTGTGAAATTAATTTGGAGCGGCGCAGCAGATAATGCTGCGGTGACAGGCTATAAGGTGACATGGCAGGTTGGAGGAGTTAACAAGGTCAAGCAAATTGAAGGAGAGGCAGCAACGACAACGATTAGCGACCTGCAGTCGAATACAAGCTACACATTTAAGGTAGAAGCTGTTGATGAAGCGGGTAACTGGAGTCAGAATGGACCAAGTGTAACGGTGAGAACGAATTCCGTGTATGTCCCACCAATCGACCCAGGTCCATCTAACCCAGCTCCATCCAACCCTGAGCCAACACAAACTCCTTCAGAATCTGAACCAGAGGGAACTGAAGCGTCAGAACAAGAGAATAAACCAGAACCAACAACAACTCCAGAGCAAAATGAGCAGCCAGCCCAACCAGCAAAAGTAGAATTTTTCGATGTCCCTGCAACACATTGGGCACATTCAGCAATTCAGCGAGCAGCAGCATTAGGCATCGTACAGGGCAATCCAGATGGATCATATAAGCCGAATGAAGCAACGACGCGCGCAGAATTTATTACGATGCTAGCGAAAGCGTTCAAGTGGCAAAGTGAAGAGAATGAGGCATCTGAGCTTAGCTTCCAAGACAATGATAATATTGGAGCATGGGCGAAGGATGCGATTGCACAGGGGTTGAAACGCGGTATTGTAACAGGCTACACTGACGGTAGCTTCCGTCCGAATCAAGAAATAACAAGGACTGAGATGATCGTGATGATCGCTAGAGCGCTTGGGATTAAAGCATCAGATCTCGAACAAACATCATTTAGCGATGACGACAACATTCCGGCATGGGCCAAGGGAGCAGTCGAATCGCTGCGCGAGCAAGGTCATCTTGCAGGACGCAGCGGCAACAGCTTTGCACCTAACGAAGCCGCATCGAGAGCTGAAGCATTGGTCATTATTTTACGCGTATTGAAGCTGTAATGGCGTTGCAACTTAAAAGGCGTAATGTTGCTAATCGCCTTGAGGAGGTGCGAAAGGCAAAGCAAGAGGATTTACTATAGAAGTTCAAGCTATTATTACTTGTAAGCCCCTATCCTAGGATGGGGGTTTTTGTTGTGATTATCACTTATTACTGAAAACAACTATGAAAATGACCTTAATATTGATCAGTGCCATTACTATTTATGATCCGTATTCACGTTATGTAATCGCTTTTATAATGTAGCTATCAGGAGGTGCTAATACATGAAAGGTTCACAAGTCGTCAGTTCAGTTGATTCTGTCACAGGTATTAGAGAAGATAGGTTACTGCGTAGATTTCGCAAGCAAGCATCGTTACAAGCCTTTGTTTTGCTTGGCATGGCGTTTCTGCTCGTATTCTCTTTTGCACCGTTATTCGGTGTAATTATGGCATTTAAAGATTACAAAATCAGCACAGGTATTGCAGGGATCTTTACAAGCGAATGGGTGGGGCTGCGTTATTTTCATGAAATGATTAACGACTATATGTTTCCGACCTTAGTGCGTAACACGCTTGCGATTAGCTTGTTGAAGCTGGTTTTCTCATTTCCCGTTCCAATATTGCTGGCAATTATGATCAATGAGGTAAGGAATTCTGTAGTAAAACGCTTTGTACAAACGGTCAGCTATTTACCACATTTTATATCATGGGTTGTTGTCGTCGGGATGTCGTACGCATTCTTTTCAACGGAGTACGGATTAATCAACGATGCATTAACATCGTTAGGCATTATTAGTCAGCCGCTTGATATTTTAACGAATCCAGATTCCTTCTGGGGGCTGGTGGTAGGATCGGCGATATGGAAGGAAGCGGGCTGGTGGACAATTATCTTCCTTGCCGCGATTGCAGGAATTGATCCAACGCTATATGAAGCGGCTGAGATGGATGGTGCCGGACGATTAAAGCGAATCTGGCATGTGACGTTGCCAGGGATGAAGAGCTCGATTGTCGTTGTGCTTATCCTTTCAATTGGCAGCATGTTAGGCGGTGGGCTAGTCGGATCTAACTTTGAACAGGCCATGCTATTAGGCAACAGTATTAATAGTGATAAGTCGCAAATTATTCAGACCTACGCGTTTAATGTAGGGCTTGCAGAAGGTCGCTTTGCCTTTGCGACGATGATTGATTTGGTTCAGTCCATTATTTCGGTGTTCTTAATTTTGACAAGCAATTATATCGCGCGACGTGTGTCAGGCACAGGTCTTTATTAATGCTAAGTTTAGGTAACGCTTTCAAGTGTTGAGCTACAAGAGGAGGTTCACTTTATGCGGAGACGTCGAACTAGAGAAGATAGAATTGTGGACGGTGTTAATTATACGTTACTGGCAATCATATCGATCGTTATGCTTTACCCCTTCTATTATGTATTTATTGCTTCGTTTAATTTGGGTAGTGATACTGCTCGAGGTGGACTTTATTTGTTTCCACGTGCATTTACGTTGAATAACTACGAATTCTTTTTTAACGATCCGAACTGGACGAGAGCATTCTTGATTACCGTGCTGCGAACGATTATCGGTACAACGCTTAGCATTCTGTTTACATGCCTAGTGTCGTACGGGTTGTCTAAGCCTTATCTGCTTTTTAAGCGAGTCTACTTTTTGATTATCGTTATTGCGATGAATGTTTCTGGTGGACTTATTGCTTATTATGTCGTGTTACGTAGCATTGGATTGTTAAATTCGTTTGCGGTTTATGTTATTCCGACGATGCTGAATCTGTTCTTTCTTTTAATTGCGGTTTCATTTTTTAGAGAGATTCCTGAGGAGCTGGCGGAATCAGCTCGAATGGACGGCGCTTCGGAGATGACGATTTTTGCGAGAATTATTATGCCAGTTTCCTTGCCGCTTGTGGCCACGATGTGCTTATTTATCGGCTCAGGTCAATGGAATTCCTGGTTAGACTCTGCTTACTTTGTTCAAGGTCAGTCGTTGAGAACGCTGTCCTATCGCATGATTGAAGTAATGAATCAGACACTAGTTAGCTCTGACACAGCGGCGGCACAGTTTATGACGAACCTACAGCTTACACAATTTTCTGTGCAAGCAACAGCGATGATTATTTCTGTGTTACCCATTATGTGCGTCTATCCATTTATTCAGAAGTATTTTGTACAGGGAATGATGCTGGGATCAGTGAAGGGTTAATTCCAAGATGGTGATTGGATTGGCGAAGAATTTTCTATTAACCTCGCCAACTATCATATAAACTACGATATAAAGGGGATGAATTAAGAATGGAGAAAAAGATTTCTAAACGTTCATCATTCGTAATGGCCAGTTTAATAACGACGTCATTACTGGTATCGGCTTGCAGTGGCAATAGTGCTACAACCAATAACGGAGGTAACACAACTAGCAATACCAACTCAGGTCAAGAAGCTGTCGTTGAACCGACAGGGAAGTCGTCTGAGCCAGTTACGTTGGACCTATTCGTCGATCAAACCTGGTGGCCATTAAAGGATTGGTCTGGTCATGTACCTGAGGAAATTACGAAACGTACCGGAGTAAAGCTAAATATTACAGTTGCTACAGATGATAAGCAATTACCGCTTATGATCGCTTCGGGAGACTTGCCTGATCTAGTTGCAACCTCAACGCAGCATACACGTTTAGCCGATGCTACTCTTTCTTTTGACTGGAATAGCTTAATAGAGCAATACGCGCCAAATTTCGAGATAGATCAAGAGAACTTAGCGGTAAATACTGCACCAGACGGCAAAGTATACACGATTAAAAATAACTTCTCCACTAAAGAGGAATGGGAAGCCAATAAAGAAACAGCAATTCTTATGGGCGCAGGTATCGCAGTGCGCGAGGATATTATGACTGAGCTTGGCAATCCACAAATTAAATCGTTAGATGATTTTACGAATTTGTTCCAAGCAGTAAAAGATAATTATCCCGATATGATTCCACTTGTATTAAATCCACCGAACTGGCATCGTGGCTACTTCCAACAAAACTTTGGTGTAACTTCCGGCTTAAATGATGTAGATGGTAAGCTAGTGCATGGCTTACATCTTCAGGCGAATAAAGATATGTACCTCTATATGAATGAATTGTATCGTAAAGGCTTTATTACAGCAGAAAACTATGCATATAAGAGCGAGGATCAAGGAAAGCAGCTCATGTATAGCGGTAAAGGCTTTGCCTATGCATGGACAACACAAGGCGCTGATCGCTTAACGCTGGACGCTAAAGATAACGGTTACAAATTTGTCAGCTTACCTGTTAAAATTAGTGATAATTATAAAAACGTTCAAACCTCTGTGGGCTGGCAAGGTGTTTATATTACGAAAAAGAATAAAAACCCTGAGGCATCCATTAAGCTAATGCAGTTCCTTCGCTCAGAGGAAGGTCAACGTCTAGCGATGTGGGGAATTGAGGGCACGGATTGGAATATGTCAGAGGATAATAAGTACCCTGTATTTACGTATAATCATCTAGATGATAGCCTACGTAAGGAAAAGGGCTCCTATTATTGGGGATTGCTTGCTGGCAGTGCTACAACTGAAATGACGGGAAGCTTTGTTCCTGATACAGATGCAACGAGAACAGGTCAGGAATTTACCGCATTAGCTACCTTCAATTCTGCAATTGGTCTCGTTATTCCATTGGCTGATTCTGAAGAGCAAGTAATTAAAAGCAATATCGACAATCTAATTACGAATGAAGAAGCGAAGGTGCTGCTAGCAACTTCAGCAGAAGCTGCTGCAGAAGCGTATGACACGATGGTAGCGCAAGCTGAGAAAATCGGCCTTAACAAATATGAGGAATGGGCCAATAGTAAGTATGAAGAAGTAAAGAAAAACTTCCAGTAGACGTATAGTACCAGCCAAAACAATCGAGTGGGACGACGGAATATCTGTCGGCCCGTTCGGTTGTTTATGATTAGGAGGCGCTTATGAATTGGCTTCGTAGAGCAATCGATAATTTCCGACATATGCGGATTGTACCAAAATTTATCATCGGTTATATTGTTCTCATTTTTATTCCGTTTACGATGTTTGGATATTTCTTTTACAGGCAAATGTATAGTAATTTGCTTGTTCAGTATCAGGTTGATCGCGCGAAGCTAATGGAGCAATCCTTTGCTAGTTTTGGAATTGAGCTATCTAAGATCGAATCAGTATTTTCTTTATATCAAAATAATGATCAGCTCCTTCAATATCTCGACGGTTATTATCTTGATGATTGGGAGATGGTATACAATTACCGCAAAGGGATTAGTCCTACATTTCAGTTCACAACGATTGGCAATCCTTATATCGCTAGGGCAACCGTTTATAGCTTGAATGAGCAAGTGCTAAGCCTTGAGCCTGACATCTTAACCGTAGCCAATTCAGGTGATGTGTTCCAGTGGAGTGAATATGATAACATTGCCCCCAATGAAGGGGTTTGGACATTTCAAAGGACACAGAATGACCATTTACCCATCCTTAATTACACACGCAAAATATATAATGATACGTACACTCGTGAGCTAGGGGCACTGCAGCTAGAAATTAGTCATACTGTGTTTCATTCATTGTTCCAAGGTATGCCGACCGAGCAAGGAACCTGGAATTATATTATTGATCATTCGGGTAATGTATTTTCTAACTCTGCTTACGATGAATGGAGTGATAGCAAACTAGCATTGCTAGCTAATCGAGCACCAATAGCTGGTGTTAGTAGCTTTTACGAGGATAACAATGCTTATCTTGTTCATGCCATTACGATTCCTGAGCTGAGTGCAACGTTTATTAAAATTAGTAAGACAGATCAGATTATTACGTTTAAAGGAAGCGAACGGTGGATCGTTGCTGGTGGAATATTGCTAATGGCACTATTGTCGATCATTTACTTTATGATCGCTTCATCGCTGGGGCGCCGATTGCTACGGTTTATGCGACATCTTAAGCGCGTCGATAATCCTAAGCTAGCCATCTATGACGGCCCAAGTGGAATGGATGAGCTGGGCTTTGTAATCAATTCATATAATGCAATGATTAGGAGAATGGATGAGTTAACTGAGGATATGCATCAGACAGAAATGCTGAAGAAGGAAGCAGAAATCAAAATGCTGCATGCTCAGATTAAGCCTCATTTTTTATATAACACACTTGAAACAATGAGAATGATGGCGCTCGTTAAAAATGAAGCTGAGCTAGCAGAGGTAGCATCTTCACTAGGAAATTTGCTGCGCTATAGCTTGGTTAAAAATAAGGATGAGGCGACATTATCACAGGAGCTAGAAAATGTAGCTCATTATATTGAAATTCATAAGGTCCGAATGGGAGAGCGATTATCCTTTACGATGGATGTTTCAGGAGATCCAGCTGATTATATTACACCGCGCTTTATTCTACAGCCAATTGTAGAAAACAGCATATTACATGGTATTGGGAAAATTCGTGGGAAAGGCATCATAACACTGAACGTGCAAGACAATCAAGACGCTATAGTGATTAAGATCAGTGATAATGGTGCGGGGATGACCTCTGAGAGGCTGCAAGCAATACGAGACATTCTTGGTTCAGGCCATTCAGAAGATGATTCTGTCGGTATCGGATTACGTAATGTTAATGAGCGTATTAAATCATTTTGCGGAGGTAAGTCGGGGATTACCGTTGAAAGCGTAGTAGGAGAGGGTACGACGTTTACCATTACGTTAGAGAAGGGGAGGAGATGAGGTTATGCTTAAGCTGCTGCTTGTGGATGATGAACCGATCATATTGGCAGGAATTGAGCATTTGATTCGTAGTGAACGTACTGCGTTTACAGATATTGAACGGGCTTCAGATGCATTTGAAGCACTAGATTTACTAGAAACCTTTCGACCTGATCTGATTATTACTGATATACAAATGCCGGTAATGGATGGACTACAATTTATTCAAGAGGCTCAGGTAAAGGGAGCAAGGCGCTTTATCATTCTATCTGGATATGATCAATTTGAATATGCTAGACAAGCGCTCAGGCTGCAGGTGAACGAGTATTTGCTTAAGCCGATTCAAAGAAAAGAGCTATTCGAAGCTTTAAACCGTCTAACACTGGACATTATGGAGGAGAAGAAAGAGACTGCAGATGTTGATGGGGTGGAGTCTGGTGTTACATCTACAGAATCAGAGTTAAGTGTACCGATTCGTAAATTTCAAGCCTATGTAAAAAATCATTTTATGCGTGATATTGCATTAGACGAGGTGGCTGAATATTTGGGATTACATCCTAATTATTTCTGTTCGGTATTAAAGAAAGAGACGGGCATGACGTTTCTGCAATATCTTCACACCGTTCGGATTAGTCAAGCGAAGGAGTTGCTTGAGGGTCCAGAAACGCTAACGATGGATCAGATTGCCAAAAGCGTAGGCTTCGAAAGTCCAAGACATTTTTATAAAGTATTCAAGCAATTTACCGGGCAAACACCCGGTGCGTATCGAGGGCTGATTAATCATTGATAAGGAAAAAGCCGTTGATCTCTAAGTAACTTAGGGAATCAACGGCTTTCGTGCTTTATTTTTTACTTACAATCTCAACAGTAATACTGTTGTCTACTTTCTTGTAGCTCACGCTATAACCAAGCTTCTCTGAAACCTTTCTTAGAGGCACATAGGAGACTCCGTTTTTAACCTGTACACCAGTAAATGTCGCTGATGTTGTTTTGTTTTTTAAGGTGACAGATTTATCCTTGCTGTTCCACTGTGTTGAAAAACCTAAGGCATCGCCGATGACACGTAGTGGTAAGTAGGTAACTCCGCCTTCAATATACGCTCTGCCAGTCTCAGCAGTTTGTTTCAGCTGAGTTCCATTAACTGTAATTATGATTGGCTCTTCTAATTTCAAATCAGAGGTAGATAGGATAAAGCCCTGTGCTCCTACGAAAATATATTTGCCAAAAGCCTTTACGCCATCAAAGATTTGTTCAGTGCCGAAAAACTGTTCGGCTTGTTTGGCAGGTACAGTGCGCTTGCTCCATTGCTTGCCGTCTTTAGAGACATAGTAATTCGTATTATTCATATATTCACCATTGCTATATTGCAGAGAACGATTAAACGCGACAAAGTATTTATCGAATGTCATAATCGTAACTAAATGATCATTTTTTACTTGAGCGGTGACATTCGTTTTTGTCCAGTTTTTCGTATCTTTGGATAACCATAAGCTTTTCACATTATATGGATCAACAGCAAGGTAAGTACCTTCGTTGTATGCTAGCTCAATCTCCATTGTATTTAAAGTTGCTAGCTTTGTCCAAGAGGTTCCGTTCGTTGTCGACATTAGCTGAATATATTGGTTGCCTTTGTTATAGATCTGGAACGCACCAATAATACGTTTGCCGTCATACACCATGGACATTAACCAATGCCCTTCCTTACTCACGCTAGTAACCTTGCTCCAGCTTGTTCCGTCCTTAGAATAATAGACACCATCCGTTTGACCTGAAGCAATGAAATATTTCCCTGTCCACATTAACTCCGTTAGCATTATCTGTTTATTTTTAAAGGCTGATGCTTGTGTCCAGGTTAGACCATCCTTAGATGTATAGACGCCATCATTACCAACCGTTACAAACTTATTCGCGCCATATTCAACAGCGTTAAAGTATGGACGGCCGTAATTTTCTCGACTAGGTAATGGATTAGCACTATGCCAGTTTGCTCCATTATCTGTATAAATGATATTGCCCAAACCACCGACAGCGACAACACGCTTTCCATTCGTTGCAACACCCTCTAAATCAACCGTGCTAGAGCTACCGATTAATTTATGAGTCCAATTAAGCCCGGTTTTCGATTTCATACTATAGATGCTGCTATTTTCACTATAGGCTAATCCTGCAAAGCCATCCTTTACTGGATAGATCGTATAATACTGATGTCCCATTGACTTAAGATCTTGTTTTGTCCATTTACTTAAATTTTCACTCGTATAGACAACCTGATCAGTTGCATTACCACCGGTTCCCATCGCTACAACCTTTTTACCGTCTGTTGTGATGGATCTGAACCAAACACCTGTAGGACTGGCCGACAATTTTGTCCATTTAATGCCATCAGAGGATTTATAGATGGCATCACTTATCCCTATGTACTGTCCTTTATAATAAACGAATGACTCGATAGCGGCATTGCTATCGTATTTGCTTGATTTCCAACTTACTCCGTCTTTAGAGGTGTAGATTTTGTTCTGCTCATACACCGTTAAGAAAAACTGTCCATTTACGAACAGAAGCGGGTGAAATTGATAGGAACCGTTAAAATCCATCACCTTTTCCCATTTAGAACCATCCTTGGAGCTATATACTCCTTGAAGCCCAGTAGCGATAAATTTCTTACTCCCATACTCCATATAAAGAATAGAATCATTGAAATTAAATTCCACCTTTTTCCAGTTTACAGCATCTTTGGAGATAAACAGCTGGGCTTGACGATTAATGGCTTCATGATTATATTCCGTGTTTGCTCCAGCCATTACGTAGTTTTCACCGTTCCAAGAGATCGCTGTGAGTTGATAGTTTGCAAAGCGAGAATATGAGGTCCAATTCACCCCGTCGCTGGATTTCATCACCGTTCCATAGCTACCAACCGCGACATATTCATTGTTACCTTTTACATAGCTTGTCGGTGCATTGATTGCAAATGTACCATTGATCGTCCAATCCTCCACTTGAAAAGGTGAACGCTTTAACGTAATACTCTCTACATCGCTTGTAACTGCCGCTGAAATTATTGAAGCATTACTGCTCAATAAACTCATGACAACACATAAAGCGATCAAAACTGATAATACCTTTCTCATTTTTCTTCTCCCCCAATTCTAAGTTGTCTTGTATAAAAATACATTAAATTAATTAGATTACAAAGTTAAAAATTGGGTTCTTAAGAATAAATTCTTAATATAATACTATAATCCAAAGCTTTTATTGTTTTGTTATGATCTTTACTTTCATACACTTAACTTAATAACATAAGTAGTAGGAGGAACTACAATGACTATAGAACAACAGCTTCAACGTCAGTCTCTTCAGCAAGGTATAGATTTAGTTTGGCGGAAGCTTAGCAATATCGCTGAGGATATGGGGGATAATGTACATTTTTGGGAGTGGACTCCTGGTGTTGGGATGTTTGGGATTATTAAAGCTTATGAAGCAACGGGAGAGCAGCGCTATAGTAGCTTTATTGAAAACTGGGCAATTGAAAATGCCGAAAAAATTAAATTCGGTTCCGTTAACTGGGTGATTCCAGCGAATGTGCTGCAGAGCAGCTATCTGTTAACTGGTGAAGACAACTATCTTGAGGCTTGCCGCAAAATGGCGCATTGGTGCTTGCATGAGGCTTTACGGACAAGTAATGGCGGCTATGCTCATGTGTGGGGCGAAGGTGCTGGCGGGCTGGAAGATTACAGGAATCAGTTATGGATTGATACGCTGTTTATGGCGGGCATTTTTATGCTGCGCTTTGGTAAATTTGATAACAATGCAAATTTGATAGAGGAAGCGTTAAATCAGTTCAATATTCATATAGAAAGTCAGTTTGATCGGAGTTGCAATTTGTTCTATCACGGCTATCATTGCTTAGATCAAACGACATTGGGTGAGCATTGGGGAAGAGGCAATGGCTGGGCGGTAGTTAGCTTAATCGAGCTGCTTGATCTGCTTCAGGATACAAGCTATGATACGTCAACTTACGCGGAAGTGTTTAAAGCTCAAATGCAAAGCGTCTATAAGCTGCGAATGGATAACGGTATGCTGCGTACTCTACTAAAATTAGAGAGCTCATACCTTGAAACAAGTGCCTCCGCATTGTTTGCTTACGCGGCAGTTAAAGGATATCGTTTAGGTTTGCTAGACGAAAGCTATCTATCATGGGGCGAGCAGATTACAGATCACATTTTAAGTAATCATCTAGGCGAGGATGGCACAGTGCTGCACGCTTCGGGAGGAACGGATTGTCAGGAGCTTGAGGGCTATCTTAAAGTGCCATATCAATCACGTCAGTATAACGCAGGAATCGTGTTAATGCTGCTTACGGAAGTTAATTTTGTGAAGGGCTGGGGGTAGCTTATGTCAATGATATATGCGAATTCGGAGTTTAAACAAGGAGAAGCTGTTGAGTTAAATTGGCTGACAGCTCTGCGTTCATTAGCAACATCTGTTAGCTTTGGTACACCGTGGGCTCAAGGAGTCATGCAGCCTAATGACGGCATATTGCTGGAGGATCGTGAAGGGAAAAGCTATCCCGTACAAACAAAGATCAATGCCTATTGGCCTGATGGATCGGTGAAATGGCTGCTTCATAGTGCGAATCTAAAGACAGATCGTTCATATCGTATTGTTCGTAGCTCAACTCCTTCCATTCAAAATGAGGGTGGACTGCAAGCATCACAATTTGCCGATGGCTCCATCGTCATTGATAGTAAGTTGCTCGCTTGCACGATTAAGCAAGGTCCAGAGCTTATTAACTCCTTACAGCGTAAGCAGGATGGACATAAGCCACTTTCCGCTGAGCTTGTTGCATGGATTGAACGGCAGGAGCTGCAAGAGGATTGTGAAATGTTAAAAAGCTATAAACTGTCAGGAATTACGGAGCAAGTAACGCTGGAGGAAAGTGGTCCACTTCGTGCCGTTGTGAAGCTAGAAGGATATCATCACAACGAACGATACTCCTTACAACGATTCCCTTTTGTTGTGCGTCTGTATTTTTACGCAGAAAGTGATGAAGTGAAAATCGTCCATTCCTTTATTTATGATGGTGACCAGCAGATAGACTTCTTAAAGGGACTTGCTGTGCAGTTTCATGTACAAGCAGAAGGTGAATTGTGGAATCGTCATATTGGCTTTACTGGCGATACAGGAATGTTTTATGAGGCAGTGCAGCCATTATATACGATGCGTAGTATTCATCCGCTGTATGAGAAGCAGCAGCTTGAAGGTCAATTTGTCGAGCTTAATGTAGCGGAGCACGCACAATTAATAGAAAATGTGAGAGACAATGCTGCATGGAATCATTTTCGACTGCAGCAGCATGCTTGCGCCCACTACAATATCGTAAAGAGAACGCGCAAGGGCTGTGCGAATATTCAAGCGGTGCAAGGCAATCGTTCAAAGGGCGCGTTATTTTTCGGCAGTCCTAGCGTCATTCTATCTGTAGCAGTTAAGGATTTTTGGCAGAAAAGTCCGATGGCATTGGAAATTAATGATGCTGGGGGGGCCAACCCAACGATTACAACTTGGCTCTGGAGTAAGTATCACGAGTCCTTCGACTTCCGTGCATATGATACAGAGCAACATCAATTTTCCTATGGAGAAATAAACAATCAGCCTGAAGGAATTGCGAATACGAACGAGCTTGTTGTGAAGCTATTTGGGGCAATGCCAGGTAAGCAAGCTATACTAGATTTTGCAGAAGACGTTCAGCTTGATGCCCTGCTAGTAGCGAATACGCAATCGTATGAACAAACAAAAGTGTTTGGCACCTATTGGTTCCAGCCACAGGATAAGCAATATATGATCGAATCTCATGAGCAAGCTTTAATTAATTTTCAGCATTATTATATAGAAGAAATCGAACAGCGCAAATGGTATGGCTTCTGGGATTATGGTGATGTGATGCATACGTATGATCCAGTGCGTCACAATTGGCGTTACGATGTCGGTGGCTTTGCTTGGCAAAATACAGAGCTATGCAATACGTATGCCAATTGGCTTGTTTTCTTGCGGACTGGCGACTATAGCATTTATCGCTTTGCTAGAGCGATGACTCGCCACACAAGTGAGGTTGATATGTATCACAGTGGACCATACGCAAAGCTCGGCAGCCGTCATAATGTTCGTCATTGGGGCTGTAAATGGAAGGAGCCACGCATCTCTATGGCTGGTCATCATCGCTTTTTCTACTATTTGACAGGCGATGAGCGGATCGGCGATATTATGGATTTCGTAAAGGATGTTGATTACGTTCAACGTTGTGATCATATCGAGGACGGAGTACCTAAAGAAAATTACATCTATCATGTGCGTACAGGGCCAGACTGGTCAGCTTACGTATCCAACTGGATGGTGAGATGGGAAAGATTCCAAGATACCTTCTATCGTGATAAAATATTAGCAGGCATCCAGAGCTTGAAGGGAGCACCGCTACGGTTAACATCCGGTTCTCGCTTCCAATATGATCCTCAAGCTGGACAGCTGCATTATATTGGTGATGGAAACTATCAATATCATATGGTCATTTGCTTCGGTGCGCCGGAGATTTGGATGGAGCTAGAGGGGTTTATTGAGGATGAGGAGTTCAGCGATATGCTAGCACAGTTTGGCGAATATTATGGGATGACGCATGAGCAAAGAGAGGTTAAGTCAGGCGGTCTATTCCATGAAGGTAATAAAAACTCATGGGAGTGGCCTAACTTTGGTGCGAGAATGGTGGCTTATGCTGGTTACAAGTATAATAATGATGATCTTATCCATCAGGCAGTGCAATTAGCGGCATTAAAGCCAGAGTTTGTGAGAGCAAGCCCGGGGGATAGCGATCAATACGGTAATGTGGCGTATCGTGAGGTCGATTCAGTTCAATACGTCCGTCCAATTAAAGAGGTTGCGAATCTTACCACAAATACGGTATCACAGTGGAGCCTTAATTATATTGAAACTGCTAGAATAAAAGAGCTGCATGAACGTAGAAATTCGTAAATAGCGGTTGCTCAGCAAAAACCTTTAGATTAGAGTATAATCTAAAGGTTTTATTGTTTTGTCGCCAATATTACTTCTATATAATAGATGACACATCGACTGTGCAGGAGGAGCTATGAGGAAAAAAACGATTTTCCGCCGTATTTTGCTACTCATTATTTGCTTGTTTATTCCCATAATAGCTGCTTATACGTATTCCAATTACAAGTCACAAGCGAATTTGACGGTTCAGATTGAAACACTAAATATGAATAATTCGCTGTTCTTCGTTAATCAATTAGAATCGCGATTAGAGCGACTAAAAGAAAGCGCTGTCTTATTGACCAATGATGATGATGTAAAGCAATTTATGTATTACAACATGCTGGAGGATTTAGACCGCATACTATTAAAACAAAAACTGCTAGAAAAGCTAACCTATCTAAATACGAATACGAATTGGCATGATTGGCGTGCACTTATTTCGCCACGTCATCAATTGCGAATTTACAGTAACTTTTCTGTTGCTGAAATGGACAGTGATGTGAATTTGACTAGCTCTAGCTCAGGCTGGCAATATGAAGAGCTCACTGCAGGACCGATGATTAAAGACTTTTTTATTTGGAATTTAGCATTTCCATACAATGCACAGGTTGAAAGCTATACGCCGCAGTTAATCGTGCAAACTGGTTTGTCGGTCGATTCGATAAGGGACATGCTGCAGCAATTTAAAAATGAGCAGCGTGGAGAAGTTTTTTTATATAAAGCGGGACAAGCTCCGATTTCCGATGAAGAATTGCCACAGCAAATCTACCAGCAATGGGAAGAGAAAGTGGCAACTAACACGCTAGGAAATCAAGGAAGCTTTACAATGGATGCCAATGCTAGCTCCTATCTCGTTAACTATATAGAAATTGAGTCATTGGGCTGGCAGTTTGTAACGATGACACCAAGTGAACAAATCTATTACCCGATTCGTCAAGGAAATATTATTTTCTATGTTACTTTATCCTTGCTGCTATTATGTGCATTGGCAGCAGGCTACCTAATCTTTCGACATGTACAAATTCCAGTGGCGCAGATGCTTAAGGCGTTTAGACGCTTTGAGAAGGGAGAGTACTCCGTTCGTTTGGATTTGAACAATGAGCATGACTTTACTTATTTATTTAAATCATTTAACCGTATGGCCATAACGATCCAGGAATTGATTGAAAGAGTGTATCTTGAAAAAATACAATCGCGTGAAGCTACATTAAAACAGCTGCAATCGCAAATCAATCCGCATTTCCTGTACAATTCACTTTATTTTGTGGAAAGTATGATTCATATGGACAATCGTGAAGCTGCGTCTGATATGGTAATGAGCTTAGCAAAATATTTTAGATATGCCACGTACACGGGGAAACGTCTGGCAGAGCTTAAGGAGGAATTGGAGGTTGTTGAGAGCTACCTGCATATTCATCATTTACGCAATAGTCGCTTCCAGTTCGAGATTGAGGTTCCAATAGTGATGCTGCAAATTGAGGTTCCGCGCTTAATATTACAGCCAATTATTGAAAATGCGATTAAATACGGCGCGGAAGCGACGGAAGGGAAAGCATTTGTTCATGTGGCTGGCTATTGTGAGAAAGGCATCTGGAAGCTTGCCGTTACAGATAATGGGCCGGGCATAACAGAAGAAAAGAAACAGGAGCTGAAGGACGAGTGGCAGCTAGATGCCCCTGAAAATATGGATAGCTGCGGAATGTACAATGTCAATCAACGACTGCGATTATATTATGGTGAGCATGCAGGATTAGATATAGAAACAGCGCCACAAGGTGGCTGTTGTGTTGTGCTTAAGCTAGCTGAAAAGAAAACAGATGAGGAGCTGCTGCCATGAATGTACTGCTGGTAGATGATGAAACCTATGTCATTGATTATTTGCTATCTGCGGTGGAGTGGGAGGAGGCAGGTATTGAAGAGGTTTACTATGCCTACTCTGGACAAGAAGCGTTGAAAATAGTAGAAGAGCATACGGTCAACATGCTGCTGACTGATGTAAGAATGCCAGGGATGAATGGCCTAGAGCTTATTCGCCGACTTGAGCCTCGCAATATTAAATCTATCGTATTATCTGGTCATGCTGATTTTGACTATGCGCAGCAAGCGATGAAGCATCATGCTGTTAACTATCTGCTTAAGCCGGCACGAGCTGGCGAGGTGCTTGATGCTGTAAAGCAGGTTGCGACAATGATTCGCGAGGAATGGCAAGAAATTGCTTCGTTGCAAAATGCGATTCGTTCCTTACAAGAAAATGAGCCACTGTTAAGACAAAGCTTTATTCGTGGCATGCTGCGCGGGAAAATTCCGAGTGCTGCAGAGCTTCGGCATAAGCAATCGCAGATGAATATTCCGTTTTCAATTGATGACGCTTGCCGATTAATGCTTGTGCGAATTGATGGACAATTTGGCAAGCTGGCAGATTCCGTAGAGCTTATGGATTTTGCAATTGATAATATTGCTCAAGAGCTGCTAGGCAAGCAATTTCAGTTTTTATCGGGTAAGGATGAATTGGGTAACCACGTCTATATTGTCAAGGCGCGAGACACAAGCGCTGCTAAGCAGATTGAAGCTGCTGCGCAGAGCCAGTTAAATGAACGAGCATATAATGAGCTTGAGCATACTCTAGAGCAAACAGCAGAGATGCTGCTGCAAACCGTACCTCAATATTTACAGAGCAGCATTTCCGTCTCTTTAGGCAGAATCGGTCATTTTCCAGACGATATTCCTTCAACCTACGAAGCAGCATTGCAGCAGCTGCGCTTTCACGTGAAGACGAAAGGAAGCTTATTAATTGATTCTGGTGAGAGTGAAGCAGGGAAAAAGTATAGTGAGACAGCACTCGATCAATTATATGCTCCACCAGTTATGCTTCATTTGCTAGAAGCGGGGCAATGGGATCGTTGTGAGGAAAAGCTGCAAGCGATTATGCAGGATGTAGAGCAGCGTGAGCAAATTACGACTGGGCATCTGCTGGAAGTATATCATTCGCTCGCTAACGCATTTTTCTATATTCTGCATAAGTCAGGTAAGCAGCCGTTAGCGCTGTTGAGTGAAGACAGCTACCAGATGGATTTTTCTCATAAAGTCACTTCTTTTGCCGCGCTGCAGGCGTGGGCGATTCATGCACTTTCTATTGTAAGAGGTGCATTAGAGGTCGATGAGCTGGATGAGCATGGTCAAGTGGTCGAGAAGGTTCATCGTTATGTGGAAGCGCATCTGCATGAAGATATTGCATTGCAGGATTTGGCGGATTATGTGTATCTCCATCCAGCGTATTTATCGACGGTATATAAGAGCACGACTGGTGAAGGAGTGAGTAGCTACATGTACCGAAGAAAGATGGAGGTTGCTGCTAATCTATTGAGAAAGAGCACGCAAAAAATAACGGATATTGCTGAAGCGGTTGGTTATCAAAATACTTCATATTTTATTCGTGTGTTTAAGAAGTATTATGGTTGTACGCCTCAGAAATATCGAGCTCCGGACTAGAGCGTTCCTTATGCCGTCTTTTTAAAGCCCGTTGCTGGAATTGATGGAAACGATGCAACGGGCATTAAAAACGGCTCACTTCGTTAACGGAACGCTCTCGCGGAGGTGTTTTTATAAACTTGTAATCTCTTTATTTTTATACTCCGAAGGCGTGTAGCCTGTATAGGTTTTGAATACTTTGCTGAAGTAATATGGATCGGTGAAGCCTACGTGCTCAGCTACTTCTTTTATTAGCGCATAGGGAAAGCTTTTTATAAATGTACATGCTTCTTCGATTCTTAGCTTGAGTATAAAGTCCGGGATCGATAGGTTATAGTTCCTCTTAAATATTCGATTTAGATATGAAGGATTGAGATCGAGCTGCTCGGCAACGGTAGTTAACGCAATGTACTCGCGAAAATGATTGGTAATGTAGCTGTGCGCTTCTTTAGCCCAATCCCGATTGTTAAGCTGTTCGGTTTCTGTCGCAAAGAAATAAGATGTGAAAATATCAATGACATGTCCAATGATGCTGTCTAGTGATGCCTCACTCCAAACCCCATCAATAATTTCTTGCTCTACACTCATTTTAACCGCTAATGTATCTTCGAACTGATCCTTCTGTAGTAATAATAGCTCATGGGCAATATGAATAATAACTAACTCTAGTTCCTTTCTTGTAAGTGGAACATTACTATAATTGTCGCCTTTCCAATAGTGCTCTAATTCTTTACTAAAATGCTGCCTTTGCTGCTTCGTAATTAATTGCGCCAAACGAGTAATCAATTGCTTAACATTCGATGTTGAAATTACTGAAGCTTTCCTTTCCTGATCTAACCAAGAAAATGTGAATTGAAAGCCCGTTGCTGCTTTTACCTGCTCTCTTAATCGATAAATGATCTCTGAAATATTCCGAAAGCCACTTAATGAAACCTCTCCTGAGACGGATAATGAATTAAACTCTGGCGTAGAGAAATATTGCTTAAGGGCTTGCTCCCATTGTTCCTTTTTTTCTTCTGACCAATGTAAGAAGCCAATGATTACAACATGTTCGTTAGATGAAAGGTTCGGCAATTGAAAGACTTGTCCTTCTTCAGCAGCCATCTCTTGCACGAAGGCGGTCAGTTCACTAGCAATTGCCTTATGCGGTGACCAGCCGCAAAGAACTAGATAATAGCCATGATAAAAATTTTCGTTTACAATTGTTGCCTGCCATTGATCAGCTTCAAAATTACGCTGAATAGAAAGCTGATGTAATATTTCATTAATAACTACATGATGCTTTAATAGTAAATTACTTTTCATTTTGTCTAGTAAATTTACTAACTCAATCTCATTGGTAGGTTTAAGCAAGTAATCACTTACTCCTAATTGTATAGCTTGTCTTAAATATGAAAAATCATCATAGCCGCTAAGAAATGCACATTGAACATCCTTGATTCGATTTAATGCATGTGAAATAAAAGTGATTCCGTCCATAATTGGCATGCGAATATCGGATATGATGGCATGAGGCTGTGTCCAATCTAGCTCACTTAATGCATCCTCGCCATTGTCATAGGTTCCCACGATTTTGAAGTCGGAGCGTAAGGAATTAATTTTCTCTTTTAGATTTCTTAATATTCTAGGTTCATCTTCGACGAGTATTAATCTAAACATGCTAGTTCTCCTTCCGAATTTCTAAAGTTAATTCCGCTCCAGGGTCCGCATTTCTTAACGAAAACCGCACATTGTCATTCCAAAACAAGCGACATCTTGTAAGCGTGTTTACAATACCGAGATTGCCAAGTCCATGCGAAGAAATATCTTGCAATTTACGGGTAACGCCATTATTGAGTTCATTGATTAGAGCTTGTGTTTCTTGAAACGCTTGTTCATTAAATCCAGTGCCGTTGTCACGTATCCGGATCATCCAATATGATTCATCTTTTAGAGAAACAACAGTTAATTCAATCATCCATGGCGGTCTAGAGTTCTGAAAGCCATGTGTAAATGAATTTTCAACAAGTGGCTGCAATAAAAATTTAGGAACGATAAGCTCATCCAGACTTTCATCAACATGAACAATTAGCTTAAATTGATTTTCATAGCGGAATTTCATCAACTCCGTGTACTGCAACGTATATTCGAGCTCGGTTTTTAGCGTAATATTTTGAGCCTGATAATTGGTAGAATACCGTAGCATACTACTTAAGTTTTTAGAAAGTGTTGCATATTCGTTAAAGCCAGATTCCTCAGCATATGAGGCCATGGCAGTTAACGTATTGTACAGAAAATGCGGATTCATTTGTGCATACATTGCATGTAAATGAGCTACACTTTCACGTTGATTCGCTTCTAATGTTTCGTTAATCGATTGATTTAACCGCTTAGTCATATCTTCGAAGGTATTGTATAGACTTGAAATTTCTTTTGTATTTTTTAACTTTTTAGATGGTTGTGGCAAAATGTTGGCCACATCTAAGTTTTGCAATCTTTTTTGTAAGTAGCGAATAGGAGCAGTCAGCGTATGTGATAGTACATAGGCGATAATTAGGGATAGCACCTCACCGAATATCGCTAACGTCCATGTTAATTGCTTTAGCTTAGCAATCGGCAGCAATACTTGTGCTTTATCTTGCTTAATATATATGGTCAGCTCTGTAAAGTCTGATTTTCGTTTACTCCATAGCTCTGTTTGCTTTCCATTCTGAACCTCCATTAAACCTTCTGTCCATTGCGGAATGTTGGGGAGGACAGGATTAGTTAAGGAAACCGGAAAGAATAATTGGCTTTGCTCATTGACAACATAAACTTGCTGCTCTCCCAGATCTGCAAAAATCTTAGCTATTCGTTCATAGGATTGCTGCACTTCTACTAAAGCAGGCGAAAACGCGCTTGTTAGATTAAAGCTTCTAGCAAGAGAAAAATATAAGGTATCCTTATCCTGCCATTCACTTACTCTTGGAGGGATTAGTACCTTATCTCCTTCGTGAATGAGCACATCATTCATCCATCTTGTACTAGAAACTCTCTGTTTAATGTCAGAAGGTATGCTCATACTATTGCCATAGGTAAGGAAGAAGCCATCTAATCCTATCAAATTAATTTGCTGTGCAATAAACCAAGGACCATTAAAGTTTGCTAGCATGTCTTCGTACGTTTTTCGTTCAGCGAACGCTTGATAGGAAGAGTCGCCTTCTTCTGTTCGATTCATTAAATAGTTTTTAATCGCCGAGCTGTAAATGATTTGTGCTGTAATACGATCTAAATCCTCGACTAGAGAATCTAAAGCCTCTTGATAATAATATAGCTGCTGCTCATTATTTTTCTCTATATTACTAATTAAAGTTTTTGAGGTATCCGAATAGTATAGATAACTACTCGTTAATACGAGTACCGTACACAGTAGCGTATAACCAATAAAAAGTTTAGTTCTTATGCTTAGTTTCATCACCGTCACCCCGTAAACTTATTGTACCATGTTATTTTTATACAAAATGAAATGTACAAATTTTGCAGGGCGTAAGTTCAATATTTCCATTTCTATAATAAACTTAATTCATTAAGATGATGGTGTGAAGTTAATAATCTTGTAAATGGAGTGATCATGTTGAGAACGTTCAAACTACTAACTATCATTGCTGTGTTCGGTGCTTTGCTAATGGCATGCAGTAATGGTAATGGAGGAACTGCAACAAACAATGGCAGCGGGGGAGCAACAAGCAACAATAGTACACAACAATCAGAAGTAGACAAGAAGGAACCTGTAACATTAAAAGTTATGGTGGCAAGTGAATGGCTGAACGAAAAGAAATGGCAGCCAATCTTTGACGCGTATGAACAGGAAACTGGTAACACGATCGAAATTCAATCTGCACCAGTCAACAATTATATGGATTTAGTGAATACTCGTCTAGCAACGAAGGATGTGCCAGATTTGCTATTTTACTGGGGACAGGAAGGGAAAATTAAACAGCTTCAGCCTAGTAAAAACTTAATTGATCTTACCAATGAAGAATATACAGCTCGTATTACACCGTCCGTAAAAAATTACTTTTTAAGCAATGAAGGTAAGCTATATGGTATTCCAGTAACTGGTCTAAATGTATCCGGTGTAATTTATAACAAAAAGGTATTTAATGATCTAGGTCTGGACATTCCAACAACTTATGATGAATTTTTAGCAACAGCTGAAGCAATTAAAGCAGCAGGCATCATTCCTGTATATGAAGCAGGTAAGGAAGGCTGGCCGCTACAGCTTTATACATTTAGTGCAATGGCAAGTGTAATTAATAGTCAACCAGATGTTATTAATCAAGTAAATGCGAATCAATTAACATTCGATCAAATTGCTGACTATGTCAATGCATTGCAGCAGCAATATGATTTGAAGAGCTTGGGCTATGTGAATGATGATTTATTCTCAGCTACGCTAGATATGTCGATGGAGGCTGTTGCTACAGGTAAAGCAGCAATGATTTTCCAAGCTGACTGGCAAATTGATCCGATTTTGACGAAGTATCCAGACGCTGAAATTGGTATGTTCCCACAACCATATGGTCAAGATGCCTATGCTGGTATTTCTGATCCAATCGGTTTGTATGCATTGGCTGATACGGACAACAGTGAAGTTGCTAAAGAGTTTTTGGCTTATTTTGCAAGTGAAGAAAACTTAACCGAGTACTTTAACGCTGTAAAGTCTATTCCAACATGGACAGGATTAACGGTTGAATTAAACCCAGGTACTGCGGAAATGAACGAGCATGTTGAAGCAGGTAAAGCAGTTCCATTCTTTAACGCTCTTACAGTGGTAGAAATTGGTGATTACCAAGGTCTATTACAGCAATTGTATGGTGATAAGCTTACAGCAGAAGAAGTTGCGAAGAATTTACAAGAAAACATTAAAAAAGCAGCGAAAGCAGCGGGAATCGAGGGGTTCTAATTTAGGCTGATGGAAGGAATGTGGAGAGAGCTATGTTGCATAGAAGAATGTACCCGATTTGGTTTGTAGCTCCAGCTTTCATCATCTTTGCGGTACTGTACATTTTCCCAACAGTTTCAGGATTCTATTATTCCTTAACTGATTGGTCACCTTATAAAGACAATATAAAATTTGTAGGCTTTGAGCAATATAGAGATTTATTTCAAACGAAAGCATTATATGAAGCGCTGAAAAATACGATATTCTACGCGGCAATTGTAACGATATTTCAAAATGGTATCGGTGTTGCTTTGGCACTCTTTTTGAATGCTAAGCTAATTGGCAGAGAATTTTTTAGAAGTGTATTCTTCTTGCCTTGTATATTAAGTGCATTAGTTGTCGGTTATATGTTTTCAACGGTATTGCATCCAGAAGGGATTTTGAATAGCTTGCTAGAGCTTGTTGGATTAGGCGCCTTGAGTAATGACTGGCTCGGCAATCCTGACCTAGCGCTATATGCGGTAGCGGCAGTGAATGTTTGGCAATGGGCTGGTTCCTCAATGGCATTGTATTTAGCTGGATTACAGGGGATATCGAAGGAATTGCTCGAGGCTGCAGTTATTGATGGAACCAATTATTTTCAACGTCTCCGCTATGTTATTTTCCCGATCTTGATGCCGATTGTAACGATTAGTGTAGTGTTAGGGTTAATTGGTTCGATGAAAACATTTGAGCTCATTTATGCTACAACTGGTGGCGGTCCAGGAGACGCTTCGATCGTTATGAATATCTTTATATTCAAACAATTTGGACAAGGGTTATACGCATACGGAACTGCGGCTAACGTTATTCTGTTCCTAGTTATCGGTATTATGTCATTGGTTCTATTAAGAGTAATGGGGAGAGGGGACAAATGATGAGTCGGCGAGTTGGAGTTTACGTAAGAACAGTCATAGCCGCGATTGCCAGTCTTGTCATCTTGATCCCTTTATACTTAGTCTTTTTAGGATCATTGAAAACAGGCGCTGAGGTCGTTCGTCTTGATCTATCCTTGCCAAAGGATTGGCTATGGTCGAATTATCAAGAAGTATTTGTCAAAGGGAAGCTATTAAATGGCTTTAAGAACAGCTTAATTGTGACAGGCTCTACGGTGTTAATTACCGTATTTACAGGCTCGATGGCAGCATATTTCGTATCTCGAAGAACAGAGAAATGGGTTGGCATATTATTCTTCGTATTTTTTGCAGGATTAATTGCTCCTCCCTCTATGATTCCTGCAATTAAGCTATTGCAAACCTTAAATATTGCTGGAGAGTATGCTGGTCTCATTTTATTTCTAACGTCACTGTATTTGCCGCTTACGATATTTATTATGAGTGGATTTATTAAGGCACTTCCGAGAGAGATCGATGAGGCGGCAACAATAGATGGGGCATCAAGCTTTTATCTATACAGTAGAATTATTTTTCCATTATTGAAGCCTTCTGTTGCAACAATAACGGTGTTTGTCGCTTTGTATACTTGGAATGACTTTCTTAATACACTTTACATTATTAGTGACAGCAAGAAATGGACGCTTCCTTTTTCAGTTTATAATTTTGTTTCGCAATACGGTACACAATGGCAATATGTTTTTGCAGATTTATTGTCTGTCATGCTGCCGATGCTAATCGTGTATTTATTCCTACAACGATATATTATTGATGGAATGACGGCAGGATCAGTAAAAGGTTAAGCAAGTAAAAGCTAAGTAAGCGGTCTACCTACATCGGTTAGGGATGGCCGCTTACTTATTTTCTAGAACTTTTGCCCGTGGTAAATGTCACTTTACCCGGTGTTATTATCATTCTACTTCACTGTACAATCGCTATATGTCAAATGAGAGGGGTAACACCAATGCAGACCAATAAAGCTACATGGATCTGGTATCCAGGAGATTTTGAAATTCGTTTACATGAGAAAATGTCTGTTAAGCGTAAAGCAAGAGAGGGCTCCTACCCTGCCTATTGGAGACTAGATCGACATTATTCTAATATTAAATTCCGCTTTACGTATGATCTACCGCACGAGGAGCAGATTAGTATCGCTTCTGAAGGACTATGCGCTGTGTATCTAGATGGTAAAGACAATATTCGCTCGGGTCATTCCATTATGACATTACCTGCGGGGCGTCATGAGATTATGGTGACGGTTTTTAACGATACCGAAGCACCTGCATTATTTGTACAAGGGGAGCATATTGTATCGGATTCATCTTGGGAAGTTACGTCATATCAAAATGAATGGCTGCCAGCAGCATCTTGGATATTCGACGATATTGAGCAGCCACCGTCCCAATTCCGACTAGAGGTAACACCACAAGAGCCAATAAGCTGTGAATTGCGCAATGGTCATCAATTATTAGATTTCGGGAAGGAGACGTTTGGCTATCTTCAGTTTCATCAATTAACGGGTGAGGGCAAGCTGACAATCTCCTATGGCGAATCAATTGAAGAAGCATTATCTCCTGAGCATTGCGTCATGATTGACGAGCTTCATGTTAATCCAGCATTAGTTTCAGAGGATGACACGTATACTGCCGAAGAAGCGAGAGCATTCCGCTATGTCTGGATTCATGGGGATTCAGGCATACAATGGGAACGAATTTCAATGCTGTATGAATATGTACCTGTAGACTATCGAGGTTCCTTCGAAAGCTCAAACGCAAGGCTGAATGAAATTTATGAAAAGTCACTCTATACATTCCACTTAAATACCCGTGAATTTTTCCTGGATGGAATTAAGCGTGACCGCTGGGTATGGTCGGGTGATGCGTATCAATCGTTCTTAATGAACTATTATAGCTTTTTTGACCAAGATGTTGCTCGTCGAACATTGATTGCGCTTAGAGGTAAGGATCCTCTAACGATGCATATTAATACGATTCTCGACTATTCCTTCTATTGGTTTATTTCCTTGAATGATTATTATCTGTACACAGGTGATTTGGCATTTATTAGCCAAAACTATGATCGAGCGGTAACCTTAATGGATTTCTGTCTCAAGCAGTGTAATGAGGAAGGATTAGTAGTGGGCAGACCACAGGATTGGGTATTCGTGGACTGGGCTGATTTTTCTAACGAAGGCGCAGTGAGCACAGAGCAAATATTGCTAGCTAAGGCACTTGAGGCTATGAAGCTTTTTGCTTCGCTAATGGGGGATGACACGTTAGCTAGTCATTATGGAGTAATCGCTGAAGAGCTTATTACAAAAACGATTACGCTGTTTTGGGATGAGGAGCAAGGAGGATTGCGCCATCATCGCGTTAATGGTGAGACGTTACCACAGCTAACAAAGCATGCCAATATGTTTGCATTAACCTTTAATTATTTAACGCCAGAGCAACGCGAGAACGTTATTCAAAACGTGATGCTTAATCCCGGTGTGTCGCCGATTCGTACTCCATATATGCGATTCCATGAGCTCGCTGTGTTATGTGAAAGTGGAGAGCATGAGTTTGTGCTTAACGAAATGCTAGCTTATTGGGGCGGAATGCTGGATTTAGGTGCGACAACGTTTTGGGAGGAATACGACCCGAGCGTAACTGGGTTGAAGCATTACGAAATGTACGAAATGCCTTACGGCAAAAGCTTATGTCATGCCTGGGGAGCTAGCCCGCTTTATATTGTCGGAAAGTATTTTCTTGGTGTGAAGCCGCTAGAGACCGGCTATAAAGCCTTCGTAGTTGAACCGAAGCTTGGCGGGTTGGAGTGGATTCGAGGCAGTGTGCCACTACCACAAGGACAAGTAGACGTGAAGATGAGCATCGACAGTATATCAGTACGAGCAACGGCTGGCCATGGTAAGCTGCGCTATGAAAAGGATGGAGAAATCAAAGAATTAGAGATTCCGCGCGATGGAAGCTGGCTGGAAGTAACGTTGTAAATTTAATCAAGTCGGCCGACCAAGCCTGTAAATATATGAAACAAGTAGTTCATTATTTACAGGCTATAGGTACGGTTTTTCTATTTCTAACGAGAGAGGACTCTTCTAAAATGTAGAGTAATGATAGATAGCTGAAGTATGACTAGCAAGGAAGGCGTACACTTCAAAATGTAAGGGTTTACTTAACGGTTTGCTACTGAATGACAAGAAAGTTAACTTTACGTGAAAAGGTGGTAGATTATGTTGGTTTGGAAAAAAACGAGCAAAAAAAGCAAGCTGAATGTTCTGGTCAGCGGTCTGCTGGCATCTGCATTAGTTATTAATGTGGCGGCAGTGCAATCAACTTACAAGGTTAGTGCGGATCCAGCTGTTGTGACGGTGTCCCCAGGTACTCCGATTCTAGACACACCATTTATGGGGTGGAACTCATTCGATTCATTTTATGATAGTGCTGATCTGAATGAGGAAAATATTAAGAAAGTTGCTGACTTTATGGCTGAGCATATGAAGGACAGCGGGTACATCTATATTAATTTGGACGGCGGCTGGTGGAATAATGCTGGTGGCAGTGGAGTTGTGCTTATTGATGAGCACGGAAGACCTAGACCTGGTGAAGTGCGTTTTCCATCTGCTGAGCTGGATTTAGACGGGGACGGTAAGAAGGATGGTCTGAAGCATCTCGCAGATTATATTCATAGCAAAGGATTAAAATTAGGAATTTATGCAACGAGAGGCATTCCAAGATCGGCTAATAATTCTACCGTCACCATCGATCCTGAGGCTATCGAAGCGGTTGCTACAACGCTCGGTAAAGATGTAAGCCAATTAACAGGGCAGCAAATTACCAATATCGCTGATATATGTGCGTGGTCGAACGATAATTATGGATTAAATTGGGAAATTCATCCTGAGGAAGCATTGGCTTATTATGTTTCATTGTTTCAATTGTGGGAGGAATGGGGCGTAGATTTCGTAAAAATTGATGATTTGAATGACAGCAGTAACGCGAAGTACAGCGCCTACCCAGATAATACACCTCCTTATCGTCAGGCGGATATCGAAGGCTATGCGAAAGCTAGAGAAATTGCTGGCAGTGATATTGTGATCAGCGGTTCACCTGGGAGAGGCTTGACTGGAGAACGCGTCGATAACATTTTATCGCAGCTAGATTCCATGCGCGTGAGTGCAGATGTATGGGATAGCTGGGCTGATGTTAACAAGCTGTTTGCTCCTGCTAAAGAGTATGCACAGTATACTAATGACAAGCCAGGAAAATATATCGACCTTGATATGCTGCCATTCGGTACATTAAAGGACAAAACGAACAATCCTTTCCGAGCAAGTAAGCTGACGAGAGATGAAATCATTACTTCAATGACGTTGCACTTGATTACTCGTTCGCCGATTATTATGGGCGGTGTTCCATATATGCTCGACATTGACAACGATATGGATAAATTCACACTTGATGTGCTTACGAATAAGGAAGCGTTAGCCGTTAATCAGGAGGCTACGAATCCAAAGAGCTTCTATGATGCGGGTAACATTACAAAGTGGGTATCGGACGCAGCCGATGGATCCAAATATATAGCATTATTTAATCGCAACGGTAGTACATCGGAAATTACGTTCGATTTTGCAGATCCAAACATTGGGTTAGAAGCAGCAGAAACTTACAATGTAAAGGATCTGTGGGCAGGAGAATATGTAGGTTCATTTAACGGCACTTACTCTGTTAGTGTTCCTGGTCATGGTGCGGTTCTGTACAAAGTAATTCCAGCAAGCAATGAAGAAGCTGTGCCTACTGTGAATATTGCCACACCTGGTATGTCAGTAAATGCAGGAGAGACTCAGGCTATTATGACAACAGTCACGAATAATGGCTCCAAGGAAGTAACTGATGCAACGGTAACACTGGAGCTTCCAAACGGATGGACAGCAGCCCCAGCAGTTGAGGGGGCGAATACTGTTGCAGTGATTCCAGTCAATGAATCACACAATATTGAATGGCAAATTACAGTGCCAGAAACAGCGTCTGTATCAGACAATGTTGTTATAACTAAAGTTGTGTTCTATGAGGGGGAGACGTTATATAACAAACAAGTTAGTTCGCAGATGACAGTCATTCCGGCAGTTATTCCTGAAGGATTCTACGATGGCTTTGAAGAAGGTAAAGCAAGCTGGAGCGATGCGGGCGCTGGTACATGGATTGTCGTTGATGAAAGTGGTAATAGCGTGTTAAAGCAAACAGCATCGACGGCAGGAACTAGTATGACCAGAGGTGAATATCGCACGACGGTTACTGATAGAACATGGATGGATGCGATCTACGAGGTGGATTTAAGATACGATGGTGCTACACGCAATAATGATCTAGGTAACTGGTCAACGTTAATGTTTAGAAAAGGTGCTCAGGATAACAGCTTCCGTCAGGAAACATATTTCTTATATTGGAGAATAAACGGAGAGGTTGTTTTAGCGAAAGGTCCATCTGGTGAGTCACTCGGATCATACAATGCTCCAGCATTCAGCAGCAGTGCAACAGCGACTAGTGATTGGCAACATCTCAAGGTAGCTAATGTAGGCAATCGTATACAAGTTTTCTTGAACAATGACAGTACACCTGTCATTGATGTAGTAGATTCCATCTCACCATATAAAATTGGTTATGCCGGTATGGGAGCAAACGCAAGTGCATGGAGCTTTGATAACTTTACTGTGCGTGTGGATGGAGAATTATTGCAGGAGGCAGGAACTTACGATCAAAATGTAGAAAAGGCATCGGAACCTAGCAATGCCATACACATTCCAGTTGTATTATTAACCAGCACGGCATGGAATACGTATCTTATCGACAGTGAAGGGACGATAACGGAGCTTGGCTTAAATGATGGAGATGACTATGAAAAAGAAACATCGGGTTATGTAACAACCTATCACTTAACACAAGACCTGCTGAACAGTCTAGAAGTAGGTACGTATACAATACAGCTTGCTTTATCAGATGGAAGTAAGCGTGATTATTCACTAACAATAATGGATTCAACAGTTAAAGAACCGGAGCCAGAGCCAATTTCAGTAGAAGGAATTACAGTTACTGGATCGGGGGCAATAACGAGCAAGGGCGGCACTGCACAATATACAGCAAGTGTGACACCTGACAATGCAGATAACAAAGAGGTTCAGTGGTCAGTTGAAAATGGAACAGGTCAAGCAACGATGACAGCAACAGGACTTCTA